>Ga0131853_10012061_pt1 | contig 15818 bp, 12 predicted proteins | sample TergutLab28metaG_FD_92764 | JGI IMG/M metagenome (GOLD analysis project Ga0131853, IMG submission 92764) | Labiotermes labralis P1 segment gut microbial communities from Petit-Saut dam, French Guiana - Lab288 P1 (version 2) (version 2) | ecosystem: Host-associated > Arthropoda: Insects >...
AGGAAATAAAAAGATTTTTATAACAACCTTAAGGCAATACCTAGTAAGTAAATCCCTCTACTCCCTAGATGAATTTCTAAATGACTAATACCCTCATGTAAGATATAAGCCTCTACTGAAATGTGGATTATAATAACACGAAATTACATACTATAGTTTTACATTCCATACTGTGTTGTATCTTTGGTATGCTCTCAATTTGTTTGCCCACTGTCTAGTTCTGTCCGCTATCTTATTTGTTTAATGTATCACACTCAAAGACGATTGGCTCCTGTAAAATAATATTCAGATTAACTATGTTTCATATCCAAATACCCCTTGGGGATGTCAGGAATCGATAAAATGTATGTGTGTATGTATGCATATATGTGTGTATGTAAGTAGACAATCCAAATAATCTTTGGACAGACTTAGAAAGCATGGGCTAAGGACAAGATGTAATTTCAACTTTCATTCCAATAGCAAACATCACAACTGCTCCAAGCAATTACTCTGTTGTTAAATATAAAACAGTCTACCCAGCAACATTTTAAACCTTAGGGACGATGGGAAACAATTTAAAAATGATATTTTCTTAAATAACATGTTTCACTCTGTCAAAGACTGTTTTGAGGTTAGCAGAGACAATTAATTCTATAAATCATTCTTGTTGTAATGTATATTGTATTACTTTGTTATTATGCTTTGCACAATACTGTATTGGAGATTGTAGCTTTGATATTTGTTGATTTGTATTGTATTGTCTTGTTTTGTCTGTATGTAGTGTCTTTCTCTGACAAGTTTCATGTCCGACTGTTGTACAACAGAATTATGGACCGACGAAATGATATATGTATGTATCAAGCACTAGCTAAGAGAACATGTGTGCCAATCAAACTTACCCCTGCTTAATATCATTAATGAAATTACATATCTTTTCGTCCGTATTACTTGAAATATTTTGCATATTTGTAGCTGATTTATTTTTATCAGTTTTGAAAAATACAAACACCGCCAGCCAGCAACTACCTTCACATGTGTCTGACGATCTCTTAACCTCAATGCTGCCAAAGTCTCAAACTTCCCTATCGAAATGCAATAGCCTGCAGTTAGAACAAATATTTGACACTGACGGCGGCAACGAAACGCATATGTGAACGTGTCACTTATTCTTTCAGCGCTACATGCCACAGTTTCGACAGCTTAATTTACACTAGTAACCATTTAGTCAGCTGAATTCGAAGTTCATTTCAAAAATGCAAGGGTGAGATTTCTAAGTTGCCCATACGTCCCATGTGTTTACCGCTGATATGTGGGTTACGATGTGCATTAGTGGTTATATGCTAGAGGGTAGAATGTGTGAACATCTCTTAAATACGTTATTTTGAAATTAAAATAATATGAATGCTTGGTAGTTTAGTATTATAAACATTGTTTCTCAATTTGGATTGTTTTTATGTCGCCTATTTGCATAGGTTCGGAAACGTTACTGAATAGATCCTCCGGCACGTGTCATGGAGAGTGTAATCGTTACAGATCCTTCAGACTTACCAGTTTAAAAATATTTTTGTTGTTGCCACGTATGATACCAACAAATACAGGCATTATGTGCAATGGTTTTACTGTGTTTCGTCCCCGTCATTCTGTGCTGTGTCTCTCTTCGCCACTAAGTTTGGTCACCTGTCGTCTCGGCGGGTTAATTTGGTCACGTGCTAAAGTTTTATAGCAGACCTCTCATAATCTTGTTTAGCTTAGAATGGGAGGGGCTTGGCTTGTGCTTTTAAGGAATTGAGTTTGTTTGGGTTGAAGCTGCTTTCGTCCATGGCTATGAGTCGGTTAGTTGGCTGTCGTGTGCCACGGAGGCACGGGTTTTAGCCCAAGCCACGTTTTTCTCTCAGTACGTACTTTTTACACTGTCCGTATTATTCAACCAGTGCTCCGTTCTCTTATTCATCTACCACCGATGCTATATAATACCAGCAATTAACAGCGTCATTAAATACAACAATTCTCTCTTCCGTGTACACCCCAGAACAACAATAATAATAATACTCTAGCTAACTTGGAGTTGGTCACTTGTTGACCCGTTTCTGTCTCTCACTTCTAGAAGTTCTTTAATGGTCTCCCCTGGTTTTTTCTGCCTTTTGGTCTGCATTTTTATCTAATAATAGTAATAGCATCATTTTTAAATTGACATAATTTAAGTACTTGGAAATGGCAGTACTAGATCACATTATATTAATTCAGTTATATTTTTATTGTCTGCACCCAACCATTGAAGTATATGAAACTGCAATTCGCCCGTCGTGCTATGTCTGTATGTAGATTGGTTTGTGACGTGGACTGAGAGTTTTGTACAATAGTGCTGGGAAAGATATTTTGAGCCAAAGAGGACTGATACAACCAAGGACTGAAAGAAGTAATGTAATGTGGAGCTTCATAATTGTTATGTTTTACCTAGTGTTGTAGGTTGATGCAGTGATGGATGGATGGAAGGGTGCAGGCATGTAGTGTGCTAGAGGGAAATGAGAAATACATACACAGTTGTGGTCTGTAAATGTCAGGAGAAGAGACTGCCAGGGAGACAAGCATAGATGAGACAATTTTAGTATTGATCTTAGAGATGTAGTATGTAAGTTTGTGTATTCTCTACAGTGATAGGCTTTTTAAACATACCTTGAGTGTGTTTATTCAAGCTTCATTTTTTTGTTTGCAACATTACTTGTGAAGTTTTACCATTCTCATTTCTGTAATGTGTTTTGATGCTGTTTGACTTTTGTCTCGTGACACATATTTCAGACATACAGAATAAAAAAGACTGTCTTTAATAATTTTTATGGCCCCTGCAGATGTGTTAATACAAATGCTTTGTATGGTAAAACACAATAAGAGATAGCTGTGTCTTTTATTATTCATCACAATGTCATAATAGTCCATTAAGCTGTATAGTCTCCTAACTATTGAATCTAAAAGCCTGCATTTATTTGCAACAGTTGTGTGGATCCCTTTTAGTGTCTTACTTTTGTGTTGCAGTCATTTTCAGAACCACATGCCTGTCCAATTGTCATGTTGCCTGCGAAACAGAGGAGCATATTGTTGGCAAAGGGGATTGCCATGGAATCACACAGAAATGTGAATTATGTGTCAAGGCTTTTCCAGCCTCAAAACTTTGTTCCTAAAGATAGCCAACTGAAGAAAGAAGATGGTCTGTCCAAGAGCCAGAAGGTGGCTTTATTTGTTTTACTGCAATTGTACTGGATCTTGCCTGAGCATTCAGAAATTAATCACCTTAAAAATAGTTGAAACTCAAAGGTCTATGATTGTGGGCACAGTTGCATTGCATTCATAGCTCTATCAGCATGATTCATCCTTTCACATCCAATTTCTCCAGTGTACCTTGATAGGATATTTTCTTCTTAGCTCTTTAGTCTCCCATGTACACTCATCCATTGAGGTTTTCCAACCAAAACTTTGTGTAAATTTTAGTTTATATACCATATCACATCCATTTGCAATTTAAATATAAAAAAGACCTAACTCACATACATCAAAATTAAAACAATAAAATATTGTATAATATATTGTAATGTAAAATATCAATACTAATAAAAACAGATAGGTATGACAACTTGGGAATTCAGCTGTATTTTAAAAGATTTGATCTTGTCCAACTTTTTTATGTGATCTGTCTGCTCATTTGATTCTTGTATATATGATCCCTCCTACAATAAAATGAAGCATACAGCCTCCATGCATGGTAGAAACATCAGTGGCTTGGCATTCAGTGAGTAACATGTATGTTTGTCAAACTTGCAAACATTATGCAGCATCTGATATTGTTCACAGGTTCATCCGTCATTTTATGACTGCAAAATGTAACATGTCTGAAATTTGACAAGAGTTTTACAGTATGCATTACAGGAGGTTTATACCGAAACCTGCCAATGAAATTTAGGGTTAAGCAGATCCTTCTGTGTACATGTCAAACACAAAAGGTGTAATGGAAATGTTTTTAGATGTACGTTGAAGTGGCATGGCTTGGATTTGGTGTTGCTGTACCTATTGTATGTATATTCAGGGTGGTTTCAGTGCTGACTGCAGCCACTGCTCTCTTGTTGCAGCTGATGCAAGATTTGGGCGTGATTCATCAGGCAAGTACTGGAGTATTCCACTTGCTTCCACTTGGTGAACGTTCCCTGCGGAAGTTAATCAATATTGTTGATGATGAGATGAGTAAGATCAGTGCACAGAAGTTACTGCTGCCTCTTCTGACACTTGGAGAGCTGTGGAAAGTTACAGGTATGACCAGGTGTGAACAAGTTTTAACTTTTAATTCTTTACTAATAAGTGAAAGGACTTTTTCCATTGTTTTAAAAAAACATACACCACACTCTGTACACATGACATTTCAAAAGCTACTGCTTTCCTCCTTGGGTGAATATGTTCCCTATGCATATTTTTACATGATATGTAATGCTAAATACAGTCATTATCTTAAGTGTTGTTATAAATTCAGATGAAAATATCTTCTACATGTGCCAGTTTAAAACCGGAAAAGAGTTCACAAATAAGAGAAAAGGTTTGGAGCAACAGGCACCATTTTAGATACTATGATAACACAGCAGACATGTTTTTCTAAGGGAATAACTGACAAAATGGGTGCCAGATTGGAGACATCCAAGAAAATTGTTGGTTTGACATGCACAACAAAGAGGTGCATGTGCATCATATTGCCATGAAATACAAAAAACTGGTACATTTTCATCCTCAACATAACTGTCATTCACAAATAGTCTGACACAGAATGTCAAGCAAAACTGCATTTTATGAACTGGTACCTTCAGGGGTGTTTGGAGGAGAAATTGACTCCATACTGGTTCTGTTTAGCAATGAAGTTTGGTTTCATCTCAGTGTAAAAATGCTTAAAGTAAGAGTTATTGGTTTTTATGTGCATAAACTACCATGTTAATCCATGGAATGCAGGTACATGAAGGGGCTCTGTGTGTGTGTGTGTGTGTGTTATGAGAGCAACTACAATCACTGGGCCAATTTTTTCTTGAAACCATAAATAGACACATTTTGACACCACTGTTTGAAGGCCTATCTGATTATTAGAACGTATACCTTTTCTTTAGCAAGAACGTAACAGCTCACACCACACAACATTACCAGCTCTGTATCTAGTTATGGTGAGTAAGGACCTGATATTAATTGCAGTGCATTAAACTGAAGCACTGGCAGTACAGTGCAAGAGTGGCAATCTCTGCATTGTCTACCATCAGTTGAAGTGGTTGGAGAGTAGAGGGATGCATGTGGACCTTTTAAGAAATGTCTGTATTATGTACACTGTGTAACAGGATGTCATGTGGTGTTCATGTTGGCTGTTTATACATATGTGGAGCTATAAAAAAAGGAGCAATAGTTAATATTAATAAATAAATTCAAAGAATGTGCCACATGTCAATCATTTTTTCACTCTTCATAGACAAACACATAAGGAACCTTATTGAGTTCTGATTATGACTGCAAAAGGGTTCTGATATTCTTTCAGGTCGCTGGGAAGCTGTAGGGAAAGAGCTGTTCACTCTGAAGGACCGCCATGACAAGGAGTTTGTGCTTAGTCCAGTAGGTAAACAGACTGAAGCCAGTTATATTTTCAAGCTGCAAGATATGTTCAGTGTTCAGGTTTTGTTTACTCGACAAGAGATAAAATGAAGGATTGAGTATTTTTGAAAATGGTAGGTGACCAAAAGTGAAATTCTGAAACAGAGTATGACTTCTAATATATATTTACAATACACCTTGATTATACTATACTATACGCCACCACCACTGCTGCCATCCTGTGGCCATTGATGTATGCTGTTTGATGCCCTCTTCTTCCAGATATGTTTATTAAGGTCACAGTTTAAAATTTTCTTAAGTATATGTGATAATATTACAGACTGACCCTTTCTGCTTATTCACACATGTCCTTGGTCTTTGTTTTTGTTGATGCTTAATGAACATATATGTGATATCAGGATTTTCCACTTTCTCTGGGTGTTGCAACAGCCCTATATAATATTCTCCTGTATTAGTATGAACGCCTTTTCTATATCTGCTGTGGGAGGTTCCAGCCACTGCTTTCAGAAAAGGATTCTTTGTCACTTCCTACCTGTGTCCAGAATCCAGTAACAGCTGGAATCACCACTATACTGTCAGATCGCATTGGACTGTAGTGCCGAAAAAGAAGAAGAAGAAGAAGAAGAAGAAAAAGACTCTACTGTACCATAACTTCCAAAGCAATGTTTTCTTCTTGTTCCATATACATACATATATATATATATGAGCTTATGTAATTTTATATTAACATCAACCTCTTTGAAATCAGGTGCTTTCAGGCTGCTTTGTGGCATAAACTGGTTAAAATTCATTGTTTTTCACCTTTTGATGATGCACAACAGCCCGGAAGCACTCATTCAAGAAGCATTGCAATGAAAATCTGAAATCTCATTTATCAAACAACCATACTTTGACCAGCCTTTTATCTTATTTCATTAGAATTATGTACAGTAAAAATGGATTTTACATTTCTGCAGGGACCATTTAAAATGAATGAAAAATCAAGGAAATGAAAATTTATGTAACTACAAAATTAAATACACTGAATATATACAGCATTATATTAGAAATGTGATTTGTTGAAAGTACTGCATTAAAAATGTAATCTAGTTCCTTCTTCCACATGTGCGTTAAAGTATGTTGCTGCTTCTTTCCTTTCCGCTGAACTCTGTACACCTTGTTCACATTTCTTGTAAGGGCAGCCATTGTGTTATCATTGTCATCAAACTGTAGGCGGTAGTCCATCACAATGTCATTGCCTTCCAGTTCTGACAAAAACGTTGCTTGAGGTTATTTCTAGCAAAGCAAAGTTCTCTGGTGAAGAGGCAACTGCTTCCTCTACATGAGGGCTGGTGAATCTATGGCACACGGAACAATTTGCGTGGCATGTGGCATTCACTGCTGCCCCATTTTTTTTTCTTATGCCTGACCAGGTCTGTATTGTATAGAATGTGTGTATATAAACACATATCGGACTGCATAGAGATTTTATATAAATTACCATTGGTACTATATAATATGACAAGTGAAACATTTCTACACAGATCTGGAGTGATGTGAGGTGTTTACCAGATAATTGTCATTGGGGTGCCAGCCTGGCTGTGACTGGGCAAATACATGACATTGGACAAAACATTTTACAGTCTTTGTAAAGCAGGAATTAGTAGCAGTTTCAGTCACTTCAAGATTTTCTTCCTTATCACATTCCTCAAAGAGGCCTTTATAAGAAGTTGAGTAATTATTAATGCAGTAGTTAATAACAATTATGGAAGGCTCCAAGACATTATTTTGCTCTTCAGAATTCTCATGGGCACGTGAAAGAATTTATTCAAAATTTATAGACATTGTTGGCATGCGCCCTCAAAAAAGTTTGTTAGGCTGGCTCTACACAGTATGTACACACAGAGACTCATACTGGCCTTGAACTCATGCCATATGTGTGTGATTTGGTATTTCTTATTCTATTTCCTGGAAACAACCTGAAACAGTTTTGAGTCATATTCATGTTTATCAGCTATTCCTTGTTACCTCTGCCTTCAGATGTTTGCCCCTCAGACCTTGTACTTTACTGCTGTGTTGCTGTGGTTAATCATCATTAGTTTAAAGTTGGCATCTTAACTCTGCCTTTTCCCATTTTTAATTTGTTACCAGCATGCTGAGTGAAGTAGAATGCCTGCAGAGCCTCTCTTCTTGCTTCCATTTACATTTGTGACAATTTAGCAGTATGTGTCTTGGTTTGGCTCAGCACGGTCTGTTTTAGCTTGGCATGGCCTTGTACTGTGCTGTGTGTTTGAATTCAAGTTGACCACAGATGTCTGAATGCCAAATTTAAGGAAGAAATGTCATCTTACTTTCTGGTACATACATTATTTAAGTTGAAAGAAACATGCCAATTTATGTTCAATTGAAACATGAAATTGAGGAATTAAGTAGAAAGTACAAACATATATTCCAGGAAAATACAACACGGTTGTTACTACAGTTGTGGCCAGACCATTAAAAATGTATATAGAATTTAAGGAAAATGTAAATTCAGGGAATGTAAAATCCATGTTTCACTGCATACGGTAATTTGCCCAGAGTTTGCATTTTTATATGCAGATACTTGTTAGCACATTCTTTACATGCCATTCAATCCCCCTGTCTTTATGTACATGTTACGTTTATCTTGCAGACACACGAGGAGGCAGTTACAGAATTAATTGCATCAGTACCTCAGCTGTCCTACCGACAGTTTCCCCTGCGACTGTATCAAATTACCAGTAAATTTCGTGATGAGATACGACCACGATTTGGGCTTCTTCGTGGAAAGGAGTTCGTAATGAAGGATCTGTATACATTTGATGTGTCTGCAGATGCAGCCAGTGAGACCTACCAGGCAGTGAGCAAAGCTTATGAGAACATATTCAGGAGAATAGGCATCCAGTATCTAAGAGGTAAGGCAGTTTAATTAAAGTTAGTTCTATTAATGAGAAATTGAATGAAAGAGATTGCTTTGATGACTAGGCATACATGTGAAGGTGCTAATGAAACTGATCTTAAAGGAATAGGGTGAGAGGACATGGACTGGATTCACTTGGATGAGGATAGGGACAAATGGTGGTCTCATTTGAACATGGAAATGCGTTCCATAAAATGTGGGGAGTTTATGTGCAGGCTGAGGACCTGTTACATTTTGAAGAACAACTCTGCTCATTGGAGTTGATTAGTTAGATTTATGCAGTGCTGACATGTCACGGGTCTTGATAAGTGTAACTGAATATGTTAAATGGGAACAGGTAAAGGGAATATTGAAAAAATGCGTGAAGGTTTTTCATTTTTGTAAGCAATTTGGTGCGAAGAAGAGCAAGTTTCTGTTATTCACATAGGAGAGTGTATCACAACACATCACTTACCCTATCTTGAAAGAGAACTGGTTCTGAGAAAATATGATACAGATGAAGCAGTTATTGTATAGTAATTAGTGGGTATCCTGGCATGTGCAAACTCAACTCTTATCAGCAATGTGATGTCTGTTTCATACAATTCTGAGCAATTGTGATTTGCATGTGAAATGCCCGGGAAACAGACCGTGTTTCATGAATGAGAAAAACATGATCACAGTAGAAGAATGTGCAGGTTAACCTTTAAAATCAGTATGCAGGAAATTTAATGCAGTACACCATTGTCCAGTTTAGTTGTATAAATTCCTTGAAAGTAGTACATTAGTGATTTCTTGCTGGATGAACTTCATATTGTATGGGATTCATGGGAATACTTGAGTGCTGGTGTGGAGTGATAATTGTAAATATACTGTAATTATATATATTTCTGAACATGTTTTTTGGCGAGACTATTTTTGAGACTAATAAATAAAAGAGATGCTGTGCACACATTTCCAAACTTTTATATTGACCAAACTGCAAAAAACAGAACTAAATCATTATCGTATTTAACTGTATTGAAATCAGGGATGTCTTATTGTTTTAATGTAGTGCTTTATCACAATATGACTTCAAAACATATAAGGAACAATTTATATATATATATATATATATATATTTAATTTTCTTGCAATGTGCCTAATGAGTGTGGATGTAGGATCTTTAATGGTGACTGTTAACTTATTCAGCATCTTATTTCTTTTTAGTCTTAAAAGGCACAAATTTTAAATAACAGTGAATATTTGTGTGTGGATTTAGTGTTTATTTATTACAAGGGAAGAGGTTATTGTAATTACATATATATATATTCAGTTTAGTGGATGCCTTTACTTTCACAACTCATCTGAAAGGGATGAAGTTTTATATCACTTACAATCATTTCTCTTTAATGTATGCATTTTATTCATTTTAAGTAATCTGAAGAGCATAGATATTAGTTTGTCATTCATATTTCCTTTTGTTAAAAACATGTCTGTTAATTGTGGACTGTTGTCATTTACCGTGTTGTTTCAACTGCCACTGAATAATTAAGAAAATTATACTGTACCATCATATAGTAGAAAAAGTGTTACTTGTCACCTTGCAGCCAGCTGGAACTTTTTCTTCGTACACTATGCGTTTTATTCATTGGCACGCTTAACCTCTTGCTCTTCCCTTCTCTGTGACATGAAGTTTCAGCTGCTGCTGGGGTCATGGGAGGTTCTGTGTCCCATGAATTCCATTTCCCAGCCACTGTTGGGGAAACACAGCTGTTCATATGTGAATCATGTGATTATGCAGCCAGTGTGGAGAGCTGTCCCCCATCCAAGTGTCCAGAGTGTGGCCATGGCTTTCTGCAGTGGTGCCCTGGGATAGAGGTAATAGTGTGTTACATCCTGCTTTAATACAACTCATTTGTTTGCTCTAGCTTCAGGAGAGATTGGTAGGATGTTGTTTTATGTTTAGGTTGGCCACACTTTCCTCCTTGGCACAAAATATTCATTGCCTCTGAAGGCCAGATTCACAACGGCAGGAGGTAATGCTGACTTTCTGCAGATGGGAAGCTATGGCCTGGGCATGACACGCATTCTTGCTGCTGGTATTGAGGTGCTTTCTCTACCAAATGAAATTAGGTGGCCCACTGCTCTCGCTCCATTCACTGTGTGCATCATTCCACCAAAGGTATTTCAATTCTTTCGCAACACTGCTCACAGAAAATATTGTCAATGGAACCAGCACATTCCAATTCAGTCTCATGAATGAATTAGTTCATGTACACCTGTTATGACATAAGAGAGAAACAGTGCAGAAGCTGTTTCCTTCTCCTTTTTTATATTCCTCTCTCTCTATCTCTCGCTGCCCTTCCCTCTTTCTCCTCCTGGCCAGTTAACTTTGTAGTCAACTCTGTGCCATAAATTACCAATTGACTTAAGTTTAAATAATGAATACGCAGTGCTGCTTTGCATTAGTGTGCATCTCTGCTGAGCAGTAATATCATTCGAATCTAGATACACAATGAAGGTTCAGGTCTTTGGTGATGTTATTCTTTCATGAAGTAAGCAGATCCCAGGAACTGCATGCCCAATAACACAGCATAACATCCCAGAAGACTTGAATCTTCAACAGTACCAATGTGAGAACTCCAAATCTTGCAGATCCACATTGCTAAAAAATCTGTTTACCTCACTTGACCCATATCCTCCCATTGCTGTTTTGATCTTTGAAGTAGTTACTGTTCAAGATTTTCCCCACCAAAACTCTGAGCCATATGTCCAGGCAGTGGTATAAATCTTGATACTCCTTGGTATAATATTTAGTCTAAGCCTAATTATGCAAGTGAAGTCATATTTCTTTAGTTCCATATTCACTGGCTGATGCAAGTGTATTGTTTGCAGGAAGGAAGTAAGGAAAGTGTGGTGACTCACCTAGCAGAAGAACTCTACTACAAGCTGAACTCAATAGACTATTTCAGGAATGATTTGATAATTGACAACAGGTGTGATATGACTATAGGCAAGCGCCTGCTTGAGGCTCGTAGAATTGGTTATCCATTTATTGTCGTGATAGGCCGCAAGGCATTGCAACCTGTGCCTGAGTTTGAGGTGCATCACGTTTTGATAAATATAGAGACCAGCATCACTGAAACTGCAGTAATTGAATACTTGAAAGAATGCCTCTTCAATAAATAGGAAATGTCAAATGTTTCACAGTTTGATGCCAGTCCATGATAGTTCAGAACATTTTGCTTCCAGCAGTCTGTCAATTTATTTGCTATCACCACATTAAGCCTTTAGTTGTTTGTGATGGAATTCATGCACTGCTGTCATTTTCGTGTTGGTGTGGACAAGCCGTCTTGCAAATGGTCAAGTTCAACATGTATCTGTGTGTTTTTCTAACTGTGTGGTCAGTCTTTGAAGTATTATATATCAACATCTTTATGAAAGAACAGGACATTTTGTGCCTGCCCTACTACTAGTATTATTTTTACAGCAACTGAAAAATGGTAGGTAAAATATAAAATGTGAGATTTTTTACAGCTTTGTTGATTGTGAGAAAATCCCCAAACTTTGAAGTGAACAGTGAAAGGATCAGAACATTTACATTATTCCTTGTCAGAAGGTTTACATTCCAGGAACTGTAAGAGCAAATAACATCCAGATGACACAAACTGCAGTACTTTGTCATCTGACCTACAGACATGATCAGGATAAGGTACCGTACTACAAAGCTTTCTGTTCTCAAGTGTGTCCTCCCATTTAACTCTGTTTGTATCTGTTAATCTTTCTTTGCTTCACGTACTGATTCAGATTATGATCCCAAATTAAATCATAACAACGTCAAGGACGGTGCCAGTGCCAGGCAGTTAGTTACCAGCTCCTTGCCATTGAGGCTTATGTTGAGTCCCAGGCCAACGTGTGAAATTGTTGGTGCACACAGTGGTAATGGGATAGGTTCACTGAGTACTCTGGTTTTCCCATCAAAATCATGCCAGTACTCATTCATTCGTGCATTCATTCATCTGTCACTGACAGTATAATCTTAGAAATTGGCAGTGTTGTTAAATACCACACGTAAGAAACTAACAGTTTAAAATAAATATGTTATGGTAAATTTGTTCAGTGATATCATGCAGCTACAAATAATGTGTCATGCATATGGCAATGCTTGTATTACTACTGACATAATTGTTGATCATGAAAAAGCAGTATGTGTGAACAAAGATGTCAGCTTCTTTACAAGGCAGTCCTTGCATTGTCAGTACCTCCAGCTGGAGCTTCTCTTTTTTCCACCATTATATTCCTCATCCTGAGACACACCAGATGTAAAGTTTTGATCCATCCTTTGTTCTAAGGTCTGCACCTCACATTACAATATTGTGATCATAGGTTACATTTTCTTGAAATAATATGCCTGTTTTCTGCTGACCCCAGTCATCTTTAGTTCTGCCAAGTTCTACTCGATCTTCACCATCACTGGCTTCATTTTAGTTAAGTCTGCACTACTGAAAACAGTTCACTGTCATTGTGTGTGTGATGCAGTACCATAACTGCCATGAAATTACTGCATCCACAACATTTACCTTTATGAGTATTACATCTTGAAGCACCTTGTAATCAAAGTTGCTTGTGGTAGCAACTGATTACACTGGTCAATACACAAAATGTATCCATAACCAAAGTAGTTGATTCCTCTTCAATTCAACATGCTGAAACCAAATATGGCCTTAGAATTCAATTCTTGGCTCTAGTTGTCATGATACATGAAGTGTGGCTTAATGTGTAAAATAGTTACTTGCACTCCCAGATGGTGAGTAATGATGTTTGCTGAGTGGTCACACTATTTTTGTACAGTTCGCCACTTCGGCACGGAATTAAAAAAAATAAAGCTGTCAATTATCCTAATATTTTGTCTGCTATTCGACCAGTACCCCACACTGAAGACCTCCCTGTTCCAGTACCACCGCAGCAGTATATTTTAGATTCAGATGACAAGCCTACCAAAAACCACCTCAACCTTCAACATCAATGGATGCTGATTTTACTGCTGATCGTCAGTGTAACGAATTCCATCAAATTACACAAGAGGAATTAAATGATCTAATTAGGGATCTTGACTTACCTAAAAGTAAGGCTGAACTGTTAGGTTCAAGACTTCAACAATGGAACCTTCTGAAAGAAAATGTCAGAATTTCAGTGTATCATAAAAGGGAGGAAGATCTAGTTCAGTACCTTAAAATGGAAAGGGGCCTTGTTGCTTGCACTGATATTGATGGCCTGATGCAAACACTCAATATTAATCACAATCCTCTAGACTGGTGACTCTTTGTAGACTCGTATACATTGAGTCTCAAAGCAGTTCTCCTTCACAATGGCTACACCCTACCTTCTATTCCTGTTGGTCATTCAGTGCATAATAAGGAGTCGTATGAGAACATGAAGATTCTGACCGAAGCCATTAATTACAATAAATTCAAATGGCAAATCTGTGGTGACCTAAATGTGATTGCCTTACTACTTGGACTGCAACAAGGATTTACAAAATATTGCTGCTCCATTTGTGAATGGGATAGCAGAGCTCGGTCTCTTCATTACTCAAGAAAGGATTGGCCTCCCGGAAAATCTCTGGAACCAGGAATCATGAATGTGGAAAATCAGCCACTAGTGGAACCGAGTAAAATTTTGTTGCCATCCATGCATTTAAAGCTTGGTCTGATGAAAGATTTTGTAAAGGACATGAACCAAGAAGAAGATGCCTTTACCTACTTAAGAGTAAAGTTCCCCAGACTAAGTGAGACAAAAGTGGAAGAAGGTATTTTCATTGGTCCACAAATACGAGACTTTATCAAGGACGAATAATTCAACAAGCTCCTTCAAGGCGATGAAAAGGCGGTTTGGGACAGTTTGAAATTTGTAGTAAAAGGATTTTTGGAAAACAGAAGCGCTCAAAACTAGGAGGAGCTTGTAAACAACCATTAGCAGAGCTACCAGAAATTAGGTTGCAACATGTCACTAAAAATACACTTCCTTTGGATTTTTTCTCAGAGAATTGTGGTGCAGTGAGTGATGAACATGGAGAATGTTTCCATCAAGAAATTTCTTCAATGGAGAAGAGATAATCAAGGGAAATGGAACTGTGCTATTCTCGTCGACAGCTGCTGGACTTTCGCAAGGGATGTCCCTACAGTGGAATACAAGCAACAGGCAAAACAAAAAAGAAAAACATGATTTTGTTTGTGTTAAATAATGAACTTACATGAAAAAGACTGTGCAGATGTTCAATTTACATTGTAAATATTATCCCTAAACAGAATAAGTCTACTAAACACATTCTTTTCCACTGAATAGTATTTAGTTTTTTATTTAATCCACCGTTCCGTATAACATTTCAACCTGTTCCTTAAAATATCATAGTGGTAGCATAACTTAAAAACTAGAGCCAAGTAATTTTATTATGTCCCTTTTCTAACTTCATAGATGCAAACAAATAAATTAATAACATATTTATCACAGATACAAAAATTTTTTTCAAATTGGTCAAGTGAGTGGAGAATGCTGATACACTTTTGGGGAAAAACACAATTTTAATATACTGTAAGAAACTTGTCTTGGGGATAAGCAGCACATTGGTGTATGAAAAGTGACATCTTTCTTTTTGTGAACTTACTTCGGCCTCTAATGCATTAAGTAGTCTATAAATGTGGCCTCTTTAATCTATAACTTTCTGTTGGCTCCATATCGTGTGGGCACACTTACAATAATTGTAAAGCAACAAAGGTTTTCATTTCCTGTTCCCAGTAACAAATTATGGGAGTTTGTCAGTCCCATCGACATTGTGGTCTAATAGAATTGTTGCTGCCTGCTTGGAAGGTTTTTGTAAAAGCCATGAACCAAGAAGAAGATGCCTTTACCTACTTAAGAATAAAGTTCCTCAGACTAAGTGAGACAAAAGTGGAATAATTTATATTCGTTGGTCCACAAATACGAGACATTATCAAGGACGAATAATTCGACAAGTTCCTTCAAGGTGACTAAAAGACGGCTTGGGACAGTGTGAAAATTGTAGTAAAAGAATTTTTCGAAACAGAAGTGCTCAAAACTATGAGGAGCTTGTAAACAACCATTGCAGAGCTTCCTTGTCAAAGAAGTTGTGGCAGGACCCCACATGTTTTTTACTTGCCCATTTCAGGCCCTCACACAAACATCCATTTTTCAGTCCGACCAATGACAGGCCAGCTTATTCCGGCTAATCACAGGCCAGTTTATTCCGGCCAATCACAGACAACACACCAAGCCAGCAGACCACATAAAAGGAGATCACATTGACTCGCAGAGC
>Ga0131853_10012062_pt1 | contig 15817 bp, 10 predicted proteins | sample TergutLab28metaG_FD_92764 | JGI IMG/M metagenome (GOLD analysis project Ga0131853, IMG submission 92764) | Labiotermes labralis P1 segment gut microbial communities from Petit-Saut dam, French Guiana - Lab288 P1 (version 2) (version 2) | ecosystem: Host-associated > Arthropoda: Insects >...
GAAACCGGAGGGAAAGAGACCACTGGGGAGACCTAGGCGTAGATGGGTGGATAATATTAGGATGGATCTCCAGGAGGTGGGATGTGGGTATGTGGACTGGATTGGGTTGGCCCAGGATGGAGATAGGTGGCGGATGTTTGTGAGTGCGGTAATGAACCTTCAGGTTCCATGAAATGCAGGGAATTTCTTAACTAGCTGCAAACCAGTTAGCTTCTCAAGAAGGACTCTGCACCATGGAGTAAGTAAGTATGAAGGTGTTGTGTTATTTGTATGTTTGGTTCTTGTTGTGTTACTGTACTCTGCATCCATGGTAAAGTCCATCCTAGAACAGGCCACAAAGGTCTGGAGCGTAGTCAGTATAGTGACCTGCTACAGACTGGACAGTCTGGGGATTGATTCCTGGTGGGGGCAAGATTTTCTGCACCCAACCAGACTGACCCTGGGGCTCACCCAGCCTTCAACAGAGTGGATACTGGGTCTCTTTCCCAGGGTAAAGTGACCAGGGCGTGACATTAATCACCCACCCTCATCTAGCACTGAGTTTAAAGGAAAAGTAGAGCTATCCCTCTGCTCCCCCTGTGGGTCTGTTCTATGGGTAACAGAGATAAAGTGGCCTGGGCATGGTGTTGACCCCCCACTTACATCTAGTGTTGTGGAGCTGTACCTGTACTTCCCCTGTTTGCTTTCATGGTGTGGACAAAGACAACTTTATGTTTTTCAGTATGTTGATAATTTCAGAAACTGTGCACTTTCTTCCGCAGAGTATAAGGTTGCCTGTGAGACTAATGTATCTAATAAAGGACAATACCAGTTTAGTATTATTTCACTATGAATGTTAATTTTTTTCGACTTCAATTTTAAAGTTTATTGGTAACAGAGGGCAATACCAGTTTTTCACATTTCTTGAGGAAGGAAGACTGCTGCAGCATTCCTTGATTACTGCCATTTTTTGGTATTATTTCATTTGGAGGATTATCCCAGTAAATGAAAGTTTTAAATTATGTAAAATTATTTATTAGGGTATGTTCCACTTTTTTATATTAACAATCCATTTTTTACAATCTTATAGCTGTTGTTACAAATCATTGTTGTATATTGTTACAGTTAATTGTAGATAATTGTTCCATGAATGGAGTGTATGTAACCTTAGAAATTGTTTTCCAGTAATTTTTGGGCAGTTGATGATCTAGTTTGGTGAGTGGACTTGACATCACATTTCAAGCTCTCCTTGTAAACCTTTGTGGCATATTTTTTGGCACTAGGACATCTTTACCTTTTATCTGAAAATGTGGCCTAGTGATTGGATTTAATGCTTACTTCAGTGTCAAGGCTACCAGCAACTTCAGACTGCACTGTCAGAAGTATCTGACAGTGAATAGAGTATCAAGCATTGCATTTGGTCCCTTTGTTGTGGAAAATAGGTGACTGTGGGCTTTGTTACGTTCCATGTCATTTGCATTTGACATTATGTTTCTGCTTGACCTGTAATGGTAATGTCGAGGGAATTGCTACAGTTCACTTCATTTTCTGAGGTAAAAGAGTTCATTGTTCAATAATATAAACAGCCAACTGATGGAACAATAATAATTTTATTAATAATTTCAATCAGCTCAACATGTTTCGGGTGTTAATTTTTCCCGTCCTCAGGAGTACTAGACTGTGTTTACAGCTTGTGGTATAAAGCATTTCCACCTCATCCTGGTCACCAGCATGCAGCATCGTCGGTGCTTTATACCACAAGCTGTAAATACAGTCTAGTGCTCCTGAGGATGGATGAAATTATCGCCCGAAACATGTTGAGCTGATTGAAATTATTAATAAAATTATTATTGTTGCATCTAGTTGGCTGTTTATATTATTGTATCAGTGATGCACGGTCACACAAACGTCAAATCGAGTTCATTGTTGTTTGGCATGGTACCTGCAGTATACCTGGTTCTCTGCCCAGTATGTGACTAGATGGCTGTATGGATGTATGTAAATAGCTGCTTCCCTCCCTTTGCTGGTCACAGGTACTATTCATGGGTGTGTGTAATGTGTTAGTTGTGTGAAGCTAGTTATGGCACAGAACTGTTTACTATCTCACATTTGATTTCCAGCAATGTTTGTTCATTGTTTCCTTATCAGTATTTGATTATTACGCAACTGACTGATTTATAGTAGATACTGCGGTTTTATTGACCCTAATATCAAGCATTATCTGAACCATTCCATCCATGAACTGTCACATTATGTGTCTTCAAGATCCACTGTAATATTTTTTCGTCTTGGTCTTCTAATTTGTATTTCAGTAAATTTTCTTACCAAAATAATGTACAAATCTGTTATTTCCCTTGTCTAAGCTGTTTCCAGTCATAGTAAATTTGTAGATTTGACAAATGTAACAATCTAGATGCAATGTGTAAATTTCAATGTGTCTCATTTGTAGATGGCATCATCTATTTCTTCATCTCTTTCCCTAAAGTTTCTTCATTAAGTTATATTTTTGTTTCTTGATTCCCTTGCATGATCTTTGTAAGATTTCCATAATTTGACAATCCAATAGAACTTGGCTAGCTGTGTACAGTAAGTACAACATCAAACCTTCAGGTGCCATGATACCAGAGAATATCGAAATTGACTGAATACTCATGAACTGCTCAAGGAAGATTATGTGTCATGGAGCTAGTTAATATCTTGTGCCATGTGTCAGTAAAGATGATGTTCTGTTGTGTTGTTCCAGATGCACCTCACTGCATAGTGTACCATAATGATGGTGAGCCAAATGGACTGTTACAAGGTAATATTAACTTCCTTGACTTATGCATTCAATTGACAGTTTTTTTTTTTTTGGTGGGTGATCCGTTCGAAGCTGAACTTGTTTGCTCATGTAGTAATGCTTTTGACCTGCATTTGGGAGGGGTCCAGTTGGATTTTCAATTGCAATTTCACTGACAGTCCTAGCAGTTTTTCTGCAGTTGCTCAAAGTGGACCTTAAATTAGGCATTGACCACTTCCTGCAACATCCTTCCTAATTCACTATTCACTGTCATCGAATCATGTGATGATTTATGTATAGCCTGAGTAACTAACAGCATTGTTAACCTTCAGACGCCTAATGTCAACTATAGTTGACGTACCGCACCGCTAACCTCCAAAGTTGCATTTTATATAGTTATTCAAGAAATATAAGTACCGAATATTTTAAACATGGTGTATACTCTCTGTTTTTTTTTCTCTTCAAAATGCAGTTTGTTTCATAATTCTAATGTATTTGGTTCCTGTATTATTCACATTTTATATACAGAGTGTGCTAAAATTAAAAAAATAATTCCCGCGCCAAACGGTTAACTAAATGACAAATAGGTATGTAAATAAATAGATTCAGTTTAAGTACAAGCTCACGTGTTTGCTAGTATCCACTCATCTTGTTTGAGAGAAACAAAATTAAGTACAGAGATGTTATTGATGAAAAGATGGAAGTTTTGGTGTCTTTACCTATGGCATATTTTTTGTGGTTGCAGTTAGATTGGTACAGTACTTACTTACTTACTTACTCCATGGTGCAGAGTCCTTCTTGAGAAGCTAACTGGTTTGCAACTAGTCAAGAAATTCTCCGCGTTTTATGGAACCTGAAGGTTCATTACTGCACTCATAAGCATCTGCCACCTGTCCCTATCCTGGGCCAGCCCAATCAAGTCCATATACCCACATTCCACCTCCTGGAGATCCATCCTAATATTATCCACCCATCTCTGCCTAGGTCTCATTCCCTCCAGTTTCTCTACCAAGACACTACACGCCCCCCTCTCCCCACCCATACGTGCCACATGCCCAGCCCATCTCATTCTCGATTTTATCACCCACACAATATTGGGTGAGGAGTACAGATCATTTAGCTCTTCGTTATGCAGTCTCCTCCATCCCCCCATTACCTTGTCCCTCCTAGGTCCAAATATTCTCCTCAACACCATATTCTCAAACACCCTAAGCTTCCTTTCCTCCCTCAATGTCAGTGACCAAGTTTCATACCCATATAAAACAACAGGCAAAATTATAGTTCTATATATCTTAATCTTTAAATTTGTGGATAGCAACCTAGAAGACAAAAATTCTGCACCGAATGATAGCAAGCATTTCCTAACCTCTATCTGCTCTTAATTTTTTCCGGAATAGAATTTTGGTGTGTTAAAGTTGTTCCCATCCTCTCGAAGGTACTATTATTAATCCTCACACTGTGATTTTGTCTTGCATTCTGATCTTGAGATGTAACCATGTACGTGGTTTTATCCGCACTAGATTTGTACACTAACATATTTTTATGCAGAAGTCATGTAAATTCCAGGTACCTGTTTGGCTTCAAGGTGTTATCCGGTAAAGAGTTTTAACCTGATAGTAGTGTTGCAAAACTGGTGAAAAGGAATGCCAGTATGGATTCTGGGACTGTTCCATCCACTTTTTATATCTGTGCTGGAATGTTCTGAAGTTTTTGTGTGGGTACTGTTTAAATGAAACTCGTTCTTTCATCTAGAATAATTCCTCAATGGCTGTTAGTTGAATATCACATATATATTCATGCATGACAACTTAAAACCTCGTGGTTTGTACTTATAATTCTGCTGTTCATTGTACAGCTGGAAGCCCGTCTTCAACCCTCACACTGTTGGGCTGTATAGGTAGGTTGTGCTACAAATCAGTAAGCTGTTGAAATTGAGAAATATTGAGATATGTGGCAGGTTAAAAGTCATTCTTTTCAATGGTGGGATTGCTGCTGAAATTTTGTGGAGGAGAGGGAAGCTTAACACACATAAAATGGTAGTTGATAGATTGCCCAGTGGCAATACTTGGAAGAGTACTGGTGGCTGATAGATGGCCCAGTGGCAATACTTGTAAGAGTACTGGTGGCTGATAGATGGCCCAGTGGCAATACTTGGAAGAGTACTGGTGGCTGATAGATGGCCCATTGGCAATACTTGGAAGAGTACTGGTGGCTGATAGATGGCCCAGTGGCAATACTTGGAAGAGTACTGGTGGCTGAGTACTTGGAAGAGTACTGGTGGCTGATAGATGGCCCAGTGGTAATACTTGGAAGAGTACTGGTGGCTGATAGATGGCCCAGTGGCAATACTTGGAAGAGTACTGGTGGCTGATAGCTGGCCCAGTGGCAATACTTGGAAGAGTACTGGTGGCTGATAGATGGCCCAGTGGCAATACTTGGAAGAGTACTGGTGGTTGATAGATGGCCCAGTGCATAATATGCAAGAGTACTGGTGGCTGACTGGTTGCCCACCCAGCACAACAACAGTCGAACTCCTCAGTCAGCAGAAGTGCACTTTCTCCCAGTAACTAGTGATTTGAAAGTGATTGCCTGTTTGTTAGTGAGGCTTCCTTCGTAATAGGAAAACATCTTGCTTCAGGTGTGTGCTATGCTGTTTCGTAGCAGTTGACTCTGTTTGAGTTATATTACATATTTCATTAGCATAAATGGTGCTGGATTTGTGAAGGTAAGTGTAGGGGCAAAAATCCCAGAAAAGTGTTATGAGTAGCCGCAGAACTACGTTGATGCTTGAGGATTCTGTTCTGAGATGGGACGATGTGTTGTAGAGTAATTAGATCTCAATGTTTCCCAGAGATGTACCACATTCTGATTATCCTGTATCATGGTGTCTTATGCCAGAAGAACAGTATCTTCAGCTACACCACTGCAGAAACCTCAAAACTTGCATTTAAACTCATTTTCTGATCCTTGGAAAAGTGAAATGGAAGCTATCAATGTTTATGTTTATTCTTAAACTTTAAGCATAAAATGAATTTGTAACATGAAGTCACTGATGTATTTAAACACACTGCATCTTGCAGGACCCCAGAATTTGCTTTGTTTTGTTGTGTTGTGTTGTTGTTTATGTTTATGTTCAAAAGGTGACACATTTATTATACGTGGTGCTACCCAAAAGTCCTCGAAATGGGAATGCCACATGAAAACTGCTTGTAGTAGAGTTGTGTGCCACTAAGTATTGCAAGCTGTACCCTTTATGAACCATTTTGCCAAGTGGTGTTCTTCTGTGAGGACGTGACCTCGTGTTAGTTCTGTTTTGCGATCGGACCAACCTGCTAAAATGACTGATGTGAAGGAGCAACGGGTTTACATCAAATTATGTTTCAAACTCGGCAAGATGGCTGTGGAAACACATAGAATGCTTAAAGAAGCATTTGGTGATAATGCCCTAGGCCAAACGCAAACCAACGAATGGTTTAAGCATTTCAAAGACCAGATGGATGTCAGTTGATGATGAAGAGTGTTCTTGATGACCTTTGACCTGAACCACGATAAAAAATGTGGCAAAAGTTTGACATTAAAGGCATTGTGCATAAGGGATTTGTTCCACCAGGACAGTTGGTGAATGGAAATTACTATTGCGACGTTCTGAAGCGACTGAGGGAAAACATCTTGCCCAAACTTCCAGACAATTGGTGCAACAACTCATGGGCCCAGAATCATGACAATGCTTGGGCTCATGTGTTGCTTGTTGTGCAGCATTTTTTGGCTTCTACGAATACAACAGTCATCCCCCACCCTCCCTACTCACTGGACCTCGTCCCCCTATGGTTTATTTCCTATTCCCCAAGATGAAATTGAAAGTCAAGGGGCAACGTTTTGAGAGCTTTGAAGAGATCCAGACCAAATTGCAGAACGTGATGAAGACGCTGACACGAAATGACTTCCATAAGTGCTTCTTATCATGGAAATCCCACTGGAATCACTGTATTGATGCCGAAGGGGATGGTGGTGAATAGAAATTTTGGTAAGTGGTTGAGCCACGGTAGAGGAATTTCAGGAACTTTTGGGTAGCACCACATAGCAGTTTTATTTCTGAGGATATTTGTTTTTTGGGATGTGATGCTTTGTCACAGGGTTAGTGTTTTCTGATGCTTTGAAAGAGCCAAGTTTCTTTATCTTCAAGGGCTGAGGGGAACGACTAACTCAGTGAAACAGCACTGCATTCCAGAAGACTTGGATCCCCAATGACACAGCTGTGAAAACCTCAAATCTCACAAAGTCATTTCTTTTCATTTCAGATTTTAAACCATTTGATTTGGAATCATGGTGGGGTAAAAGGCTGTTCAACAACATCACAAAATCTATATAAAATTCCGAAATTATATCAGTGTTTTTGTGTCATGACTGATGCATGCAGGATCAATTATCTTCAGATCATTGTGTTATATGACTCTTAATCAATTTCTGAAACAAAAAGAAGTCTGCAGGAACTTGTTAATGGCAAGTGTGAACTGAAGCAAATGTGTGCTACAAATTTTGGAGCCAGCTGTTTCTGTTGATCTGTGTATTGAAGGTATTTGTACCTTACAAAATACATATAGTATGTATTACCATGATATATGGATTCAGTCCATACTTATGTAACAGAAAAGCAGAATAATTTGTTTTTATATTTTCTGTGTTTGTTCAATATCGTAAGCAGAGGTACAATGGACTAGGACAATTTTCTCTTCTGCTAGTATGTTGATCACCATTACAATATAAAAGTTGGTCCACTCACATGTCTAACAAAGCTTCTGCTCGAAATATTAGTCACTTGCACCATACAAGTAAGCAGAATGTTGTGCAAGAATAATCTGTAGTAGCCACTGGAGTGGCTTAGAAGCTGTATGAGTATGGTTCATGGAGTTGATCCCTCTTGACAGTGTATCTTGCCATCTGGCTAATGGTAAACTTACATAGTTATGAAGGAACAGATTTTCTCTGTGAACATTAAAAGGGAATAGAATTTTAACTCTAGTCATGTGTGCATTACTTCCAAGTCTACAATAAAATTTGCCATTTCAATGAAAATTTTGTTACTGTGATAGCATTGTGTCTTATCCATTTGACCAGTACATGCATATTATTGCAGGATGTAATCAGCTTTTATGCAGTAATAATGAAATGACAGGAATTGGAAATAATTGTGAGTTTGAGAAAATACAGCAAACTAAGCAGGTGTTATCACCACTGAACTGTGCATGAGAAGTTGCTGTAATAAATCTTCCTCTGTGGTTTTTATATATTTTTTTAATAACTAGGATTGCTATGATATAGCCAGATGTCTGTAGGCTGAATTCATTTTATGTTACTGCAGAAAGTGTACTTTCTTGCTGTAAATGTCATTCCAATTAACATTTTGGAAAGCAAAATTTTTTCTCACACCTTTATTAATTGGTGAAGGGTGGTGACATGTTGGGATGTTACAGTAAAAGGGTTGAATTTAATATTTGTCCAACAAGATGCGACTTATTCAGTTTGTTACATTTCTGTAGGCAGCCCTACATGTTTTGGGTGATGACACCCATCATCAGGAGCTCGTAAAACTGTAATTACAGCTTCTGGTATTATTAACTGGATCTACTACCATCCACTCTCTTTGTTGAGTTGGAACTGATTCATGTGTATCGTACAGTAGGTATTCATTTGTTACGCATGAATACCTACCGTACGATACACATGAATCAGTTCGATCTCAACAACGAGAGCAGATGGGAGTAGATCCGGTTAATTAATACCAGAAGCTGTAATTACAGTTGTACGAGTTCCTGATGATGGGTGTATATAAAAGTAAAAGGGTTGTTATACAGCCCCCCCCCCATTTCTGTGAAGTGGCTTTGGGCCCTAGATCTTGTATTCAAGATTGTATATGAATGTGCATTGTGTTCAGATAACATGTCAGAGCTAACCAATAACAAAGTAAGGAAAGGTTTGTTACTGTTTGGAATGTCTATTGAAGGTCAAACAATATGGAATCTAGGTGAAAGTCCTGTGTATTTCCAGCTTCAATATGCACCTGATTTTCGAAGTTCAAATTGAAGAAATGAATCTTTTTTACCCATCAGTTGGACAGAAATTTTTTTCAACACTAACTGTAGTAAAAAGGCTTGGACATCTTTAATTGTACTGGCAGTGTGGAAGAATGAATGCTGATGTTAGTAAAGTGATATTTTCAGTGGTGACTCATAACATTATTTTACAGAATTAAATGCATGTTAATATAATGTGGAACCAGTTGTGTTTGGTAGTTGTTGCAAGGAAAGCAGGAAAATGCAGTACATTTCCATGGTGGGTGATGACAATGCAGAATTCTCAGTGCTGTCTAGGTGCAGCAATGACGAGGCTATAGTAGATAGTAAGGTAGAGGATTATACTGGCACAGGTCAATAAACTATTTGAAATTATTTCTGATGTACTTCATAGTTCTGCATCTTGTAATGTCTGGGCTATATAGATTGCCTTATGAATTTGATACATTCAGGGAGAACAGTATTTGTGCAAGATTTGAAGCACAAAGCATTGGTGTAAAGTACTGTAAGTGTGCTACCATTTCTGAACTCTGTGAAAAAGAACTTGTCACAGAACATCAAAACATCGCTCTTATTGAGTCATGGCAGGCCTGACAGAACCTTCCTCACAGGCTCAGTCAGTTTACTGGAACAAAAATGTGTAGTGAATGTTGAGGAGTTTGTTACATTCTTGTTAAGGTGTGTTTGGATAAACCCACACTCTTCAGTTGAGTTTATTTTAATCTGTGTTGATTAGCCCAGTAGAAGAATAAAAGACATTATATCATGGTTATATTGTTAGTTAGACATGTCTGTTTTACTGCTCAAGTATGCCATACTACGATTCTGTTTAAGTACACTTTACAACGGACAATATTGACTGTCATGTGACCTGTTTCATATATTTTACCTCCCACTGTTTGTTGTTAAAGAGAATCTTTAAATATTATGCCATTGTCTTTGTGATTTATGATGACTGTTGAAAGATTGTTAAAGATTGTGTGATATTGTATATAAATTTGTTACTTGTATTTTGAATTTGAGGGTTTCAGAGATTTTTAGGGTCAAAAATTCTGTTTGTAGAATTTTCGTTATAACAATTTTTGAATGCTGTCAAATTGAAGATACTGTATGCAAGTTATGAATGTTCATTCTGTAGCTGCGCATGTTAATGTTGATGATCCACTCTGTCCAAGTTTTTTTAGAGTTGTTTTGAACTATAGTACAGATCAATTTATGAACATAAACTAATGAGAATTTGAAAATTGTGGGTAAACACACTATGTATTGGAAATGAGTGAGGTAACATTTTTAATGGTTTGTTGGTGTGTTACATGGTGAGTGCCCAAGTGCTTCACTATTTTCAGTGGTGACTGCCATTCATGACCCAAGCAATATATAGTATAAATCATATACTTTATTCATTATCACTACAAGCAAAAGATTGATGAAATTCGGTGGTAGCATGGGGGCTGATGTAGTGATAATGCTGTAGTCTAGTATTTTGGAGGTGTCCAGTTCAATTCATGGCTGGGACAGTGGGTGTCGTGACTGAGATACTTTGTAATGTTCCTTAGATCTTCCAGACAAATATCAGGGTAATGTCTTGATTAGGCTGTGACCCCTTCCTTGCAATTCTTTTTTCAATATATCATTCACCTTCAATCCCAATCATCAGTGATATGTTGTTTGGTGTACTGACATCATAAGCAAGAACAAACCACAGTGAAAAAAGAAACAGCTTGCAGATGTAAATGCTTGTGTCAGTAGTACATAGTGTCAAAAAATATGAATTTACTCAGTGCAGCCTGTTCCTGGAAGATAACAGTAGCTTGCTGATAAGTTCAGGCAAGATGAATCCATGAGCTGACAGGCAGTCTGAATTGAGTCTGTGTGACCTCAGTAGGGGAAATCACTTGATAAAAATTGATTGCACTCAATTACCACAGTGAAGAGATTAAATGCTCAATACTTGCCTCAGTGTGTTAAGTGGCTGGCTTGCTGGTGTGAGCAGCTGAAATTAATGATTTTGTCTAATTATTACGTGGCTGCAGCCCTTGTGGTTTTTGTACAATGTTTCATGGTCCATTCCATCATAAATGCTTCATATATTTTAGAAACTGGCTACAGTGTTTGTAACGGAATTATGTTACTTTATGTTTCAAAGCTGGGTAGTTTATGTAATGCATACAAATTCACTAATTCGCTTAATGTGTCACAGAAAGCATACTGTCTCCATTGAAAAGACCGTCTGGTTAGTGTTGTTTGGGAACACGGGCAGAGGATGTTGCGTGACTCATGCAGAATACGTCAGAGTGGGCAAAATGCTGAAACCTTGAGGTGTTAGACCAGGTGGTATATGTGGCAACCATGCTCCCCTGAAGGGTTTAGAAAATAAGAGTTAGCACAGAATATGGAGTTTATCGACTGTTGAAAGTATGTCAGCTTGGGATCTGGTGGGGGCATCATGTATTTTGACAGTACGCATGTAAGGCATTTGTACCTGTTTGAGAGTTATTTAGTGTGGTTGTGCCATTTTGTTACCTGTAGGAATAACTGTCATATTCCCTTGGGAAGAAGAATGTTGCTTGTGACAGATAATCTCTTGATTTTTTAAACAATATTCATTTTGGCAAAACTTATTACTAGAAACTATGAAACATCACTTTGTGGTTGAAACAGCATTAAAAAAAATGAAGCTGTATTGGCTTTAAGAATGACAAATGGTTTATTTGCATGTTGTTAGTGATACAACATGATAATGCTTTGAAGTCCCTTCATATAACTATTACACTTAATCCTGTTTATGAAATACATGGTTTATAAGCACTGTTTTTTTTTAAATATAAATGTTAATATGTTGTTCAGAAGCTCAGTAAAAAGGAATGTGCCCTGTCATTGCACAACGTGTAAAGCTGTTTGAGGCTTTTCAGCAGTTGACCAAGAACTGAATCAATATATGCACAGACAGTTAGCATAAATTTGAAATTCATGGGCACTATGTTGTATGTCCTGTAGGTATTGCTTTGTGTGGGATAAAAGAAAAGGATACATGTCTGACATTCAGACATATATATATATTTTCCATTGTTCAGTTGAGTCATGATAATTGGCCAGAGAAGGCAAGTTTCCTGTGGCAGTAATGCTGCTCAGTTTTATTCAGGGGATGCATGGTTCAAATCTTGCATGGAATACCATCTATCCTGACAGGTTTTATGTGGTATTTCTCACTCCCTTCAGATAGAGCCATGATAGTACCTCAGATTAGGGCACAGCCCCTTCTTTTTGCTTTCTTTCCGTTTCATTATTTAGTAGCCATAATGTTCAATGTTATGCAGTGTGGGCTACCAACATATCATGTTTGATGCTATGCAGTGTGTGCTACTGCCTTGTAATGCTAGGGAGTGTAGGCTGCTAACAGCATTGTTAACTTCTTGTGTGTGGCCTTTTAAACACCTGGTTTGCTGCTGCAGCCAGAGCACTGTTCCATATAAAAGCCCACTGCAGGCTAGTTTTTCACATTTGGATGAGTTCATACATGGAATGGGGCAAGCTGTCCCATTCACCCAATAAAAGTTAACCAATAGTTATGTAAATAAACAGTTGAGCCAGTGAAGTGTTTTGCTGTGGGTTGAATAGTCACTAAATGGTGCTAGGGTTTATTTTTTTTTTTGCCACCTTGTGTAAGATGGCTGTTTTGCCCATCCAGCTTGTTATGCATGCAGTAAAAATATCTCTTTTGCTGGTAGAAAAATGGCAATAGCACAAAACCAACAGTTAACTTGTTACCAGGGTCCAAACCCATCCATGACTGACTCAGAGCATTTTGAAAGGGAAGTTTAGCTTGAATGCTATTGCTCATTTTTGAGGTTGTAATGCAGTGTGTGGGTATGGGGAGCTTAACCTTCTCACATGTACAGTGTATGCCTTAATGACCTGGTTGCCTTAGCCATTGGTTGTTCATTGTACCATAACAGGTGGGACTTTTCCCCATTGATCTTCACTGATATTAAATGTGTGTGTGTGATGGACCAGGTAAGCAGTAGATATGTATACATTGCAATTGTAAAGGAGCTACAAATTCCTGAAATAATGTCTTACTGATGTGTTAGTACATTGGGAAGAACGTGTTGACAGGATGGATGGACAAGATCTCAAAATGGTTCTGAAATTTTACATGAAAGGGAAAAGGATGAACCTGAAATGATGGAAAGGTACCATGTTTTAAATATCTGTAACGGGTCTCTGTTTGCCTAACACTGGAAAATACATGTGGGCTGATGATGTATGTTGATTCCAAATGTATTGTCTGTGTATGATTGTATAATTTTAGATACAGCCACCTTATAATTAGGCACTACCATTCTAATGATTAGTAGTTAGCTACAGTAAGTGGGAAACCGTGCTCACTGTGACACCTCTGGCAGTGGAAGTAAATGTAGAATTATTTCCCAGTTCAGAAGGGTCATTATACTGTAGCATAGTGAAAAATAGTTGTACATAAATTTAGAGTAATAATTAGTGAAATGTAGTTGTACATAAATTGAAATGAAATGCTTTCATTCTTTTTGTAGTTTGTTACAAATGACTAGGGCAAATAAATTGCAAACTGTTGCTGTTGCACATGTTGGAAAGATGTATGTTTTATTTTTTTCATAAATGTGTTGTGTTCTTCCAGTTTTAAAAATGATTTACCTTTCATTTCATAATGTTTCATGATAACCTGTCTAGTCCTGTACTGATAGAACTTATGACATATTGTTCCAGTTCTGGATGGACCCACCACCTGACAGAGTTTTCTTTTAATGTACTTTGAAAAATTTCCACAATAGAGCTGTAAAAGTGCCGTATCTGATTCCTGTGACGTGCTTGCTATTCGTCACTGGCATCTTACCATCCTTTATTTGACGTGGGGAACTGAGATGCATTGCAAGTCTTGGATATTGGCTGTAGTCATGACCTGATGTTTCCAGTAACGTTTTTTTATTTTTTACTGTTGCTTGCTGGACGACAAATGTCTTAAAATAAGCCAGATATACACCCAAGTCATTTAGAAGTAGTAGTAGTAGTAGTAGTAGTATATCCCTTCATTCCATTAGGAACATAGGGCATTTGCAAAGCATTTCCAACTGACTCTGTTGCCTGCCAATCTCTTAACTTTGTTCCATGATTTGCTGCTTTCCCTCCAAGACAGTTCCATTATTTAGTAATCCTATGATATGACAATATGTAGTCAGCTCTTGTGAAATCTTTAAATAAACCACACGAACCATAAAGAAAAGGAGTTTACACTGCTTCAAGAAAGCCAACAATTCCTTTCAGAAAGTTGTAGTGTATAGTGGCTGCTCTTGCAGTTTGGTACACCCACAAAACCGTGTATGGTAAAAAATGTATGTATACAAAACCTATACAGAGAAATGAACTGAAACAAGCAGATGCTTTATCACTATTGGTTTTGATCTTTTCTTTGGAATTGGCTGTTCAAAGTCCCAATATACCTGGATAAAACACCTATGGAGTTTGGCAGATGTAGTGGGTCACCTTCATTGCTAGTTATAATTATTTAAAACTATGCTTAACTTTGTATTCCATTTTGTACTGCAGAAGCTTTTTAAGAAGCATAATTATTAGCTTATTGGTTGTGATGTCTCATTTATACCAGAAAAGATGTACCATACCATACTATGTGTTGTACAATAGGACTAATATGAAAGAAGTTCGTATGTGTTGCAACATTAACACGTGGTAGTACGAAATTCAGACGTTATGTTTGACAATGTTTGAAGCTGATGTATCAAAGCATCTTGTCATTCCTGTAGAATTTGTTAACTCTTATATTGAAGTATTGTGAGGAATTTATATGGAAGTTAGCACTTGCATAAAGTGTGTCCTCATGCTCTATCATCATTTTATCATGATATGGAGGAATAGAAGTACAGTTCCATGAATTTCAGATAGCCTATATTGGTACTTCTGTGTGCATATATTTTCTCGGTTTCTCTTGGAGTAATACACCTGCCTAAGTTTTCAGTTACTGATACCACTGGCAGGTGTAGTAATGGTATATTAATGCAGTATTCGTTATTTGCTAATTTAATTCCTGATGCCTGTGATTTTTCATTTCGTGTTATATGCCAATGACTTGATCTACATGATTAGTTTGCTATTGTACGTAAGATACAAAAACCACTTCAGTCGCCTACTCCACGCCTAAGGTTAGAAATCGTGTGCATTTCAAACGTCATTTGTTCATCGTTAGTTCGACCTAATTCAGCAGGTCTCAGATGTCTCTGGTGTAGTCAATTGCAATATGGCCGGTTGTTGTTGGATAAGTGTACTGTGTAGAGTTTAGTGATATGATTTGGTGTTATTTTCATCGAGATTCTGGCACGTAACAGATATACAATATAAACATTTAAGTTAATAAACAATTAAAATTCCGTAAGTGTAATGGGTGCTAAAGCGAGTACGGCAAATGGTGGAGGAACAAGTCCTCGAGCTCGAACTTTTTCAACTAGCAGTAGCTCGGATGTTGTTGCAGGAGGTACAGGATACAGTAGCCTTCTCCGTGCAATTTCCGGTACAGTGTCTAGTGACAGGCAAAGAGCTCGTTCTCTATCCAGTGTACCAGATAGTCATTCAAGTCATGAAGCAATAGGTATACCGAACTCGAATGTTGGAGCATATGACATATCCGAATCCCCAGAAACTGACAGTAGTTCTCCAGAAGATCATGTCTTGGATAGTCCGTTAGCACCTAATATTAGCCTCGGAAGGGTTTATACTGCCCATTCTCTGCCATCTCATATTTGGTCCTTGAATGGTGAGTACCTGAATGACATTTAGTTAACTCCTATACTCAGTGACGAAGGTCGTTAAAAGTTGTAGGCAAATTAGTTGTGTGTCGTAGGTTCATAAAGAAATAGGACGGGGGGGGGGGGGGTGTGACGTGATCAATCCCGCTGAGGAAAGGGGGGGGCGCTTTTGAAACATTAAGATTATTGGGGGA
>Ga0131853_10012063_pt1 | contig 15817 bp, 17 predicted proteins | sample TergutLab28metaG_FD_92764 | JGI IMG/M metagenome (GOLD analysis project Ga0131853, IMG submission 92764) | Labiotermes labralis P1 segment gut microbial communities from Petit-Saut dam, French Guiana - Lab288 P1 (version 2) (version 2) | ecosystem: Host-associated > Arthropoda: Insects >...
GTCAACAAGCCCTACCATAATTCGTCTGAGGCGGATTTGCAAACAAACACCCCTACAAGCTTGTCAGCCTGCGGGGGTGTTTTTATATGGGGGTTATGAACATTGTTGAATCATAAAATATATGTTATTTATTTCCACCGCATAAAGATTTCTGTGGTAACTTGCCTGTTTTTTTCTATTAAAACCAGCATTTCCACCCTGTCATTAAATGTGCGGGTAAATGGTTTGATCGTTAACAAATCATTAGGCAAGGTTTCCTGTTTATAAGCCACCTTTAATTTTGTGACCCGCATCCCTGTATAAAATTGCCTCGGTATAAGGTCATACACCCATTTTAGGTAATTGGCATTGTTTACATGCCTGTTCGTATCACAATCCCGCCGTGTGGGGGTATATGTGTGGTGGGAAAGGGGATTAAAATCCGCCAAATCAGGCAGGCTAAAATCCTTATCCAACAAAAATGGGGCAGTGTCCCCATATCTTTCGGCAATAATAGGCGTCGGTCGTACAGGTTTTAATGTACTGCGATTTAACAACATCCAATTGGAATTTGCCGCAAGTAACCGACTACCACCCTTATCGGCTACCTCAAATCCCCGCAAACCAAAATACCCCTTGAAACCCACAGGCCATGTGGAAATGTTCACAACCTCACCAACTTTGGGGTAGCGGGAAATTTCTACTTGCCAATGGGTAAGCACCCATGCTAAATCATTTTCCTCATAATATCCAAATAAATCCGCATCCAAAGTGTGAAAAAGGGAGCATTCCTGCACCCGCTCCATTAAAGCGGGCAGGCTAACGGTGTCATCTGCCAGTAAATGGCTAAACCCCACACGACAATCCAAGTTATACCTGTTCATCGTCCTTTTTCTCCTCATTTACGGGTTTGCTTACCCGCTTGCGGTATACATAAATAATGGAAAATATCACCAACAAAGACACTAAGCCAATTAACAATGCCCGCAAATCTTCAAGGGCGATAAGTATGGCAACGCCCCCCGCCAAAACACTGGCAGCATAAAGAAAAACTACCGTACGCTTATGGGACCAGCCCTTATCAATCAATTTATGGTGAAAGTGCCCACGGTCTGCCGTCATAGGGTTTTTGCGCTTTAATATGCGGCAAACGGTAACATAAACCGTATCCATAATAGGCAAAGCCAGTGCAAAACCAACAATAACCACCGATAATAGGGCGTAGGACTTGTAAACACCTATTATTGAAGAAACTGCCAACACGTAACCAAGAAATGTTGCCCCCGTATCCCCCATAAAAATTTCGGCGGGGCTAAAATTTCGGGGCAAAAAACCAAGGCAGCTGCCTGCCAAAGCAATGGCAAAAACCACTGCAAGTGGGCTGCCTGTCATAATACACAAAATGGTTAGAAAAATTGCAGCGATGGATGAAATACCTGCCGCCAAGCCATCCACACCATCAACAAAATTTACAGCGTTGATGATGCCCACAATCCACAAAACTGTAAGGGGTATGGCGAAATTGTCAAAAAAATCAGGCAAATTCCAACCTATAAAGTCAATTTGCGTGCCCGTAAACACCACAATCAGCGCAACAGCAATTTGCACTGCCAATTTGATATATGCCCGCAAATTGTAAATATCATCCAATATGCCAATGCCGACAATAACAATGCCGCCAACCAAAAAGCCTGCAAATTCCAAACTTCTAAAATCTTCCGCAACAAAGGCGGCAATGCCCATGGCAACCATAAAGCCAATAAACATAGCAAGCCCGCCAAGGCGTGGGGTTTCCTTGCTATGCAGGCCCCTTGCCTTGGGCTTGTCCACTGCGCCAACCTTTATGGCAACTTTTTTTGCCCAAGGCGTCAGCGCCAATGTAACCACAAAAGATGCCACCAAAAGCCCTATATATAAAAGCCAATTATGTTCAACTAAATATTCACCATACACGGCTTTCACCCCATCTAATTATCTCCCCAATAAGGGATTTGTCCTGCTCTACACCCGGCTCGCAGTTCATCATAACCACGATGCCGCTTTGCCTTTTAAAATTAACTTCCAATTTGCATTGCATCCCAATCCCCCAGCCTTGGGAGTAAAACCCGTCTTTTGTTAGGAAAACTCCAAGTCCTATTTCATCATATCGGTATGGGGTAAGCATTACTTTTTCATGTTTCGTTATTTCCCGCGCAATCATTGCAAGCTCTGTGGGGGTTGTCCAAAGCCCGGCACCCTCCGTATTGGGATATACCATGCGTATTTCCGGCACAATATCCCCATTTTTATCATGCCCCACGGCACATTCTTCCAGCATTAAACCATCTGGTAAATTATCCCAAAAAAAGGTACGTTTTAGCCCCATCGGCTTAAACAATAGCTGCCCCGCAATCTGTGCAATATCCTCACCCAAAGCTTCTTTCACAATTTCTGCAACACGGGAATATCCAAGGTCGGAATATTCAAAATCAGTTTCAGGTGCAAATTTGATGCCGCCATAATCATCACAATACCCGCCCTGATGGGCAAGTAAATTGGCAAGGGTAATGCCGCCACCCACATCTTTATGCAAATCCAACAAACCATTTTGTGCCAGCCGCAACACACACAAAGCCGTCACCATCTTGCTGATAGAACATGCGTGGAAAACCGAATCCCCATCCACAACTTTACCTGTGTCACGCTCCAACACGCCAAATTGCTTGTTAAGCGAAATGCCGTTATCATCAAAGCAAGCAATGGAAAGTCCATGTACATTAAGTGCCTTCATACGCCCAAAAATATCCATAATTCCCCCATTATTGGCAATACGTAGCAAAGGCAACGGCTCCGCTTACGGCGTCCTCCGTCCGAAACGAAGCCAGATTATCCTCATCACGCACGGTATACATGCCTATATATTCCAATTCAGAATGCTCACAAAGCCGCTTAATACCTGTTTCAAAAGGCTGGCAAGCATATTCCCTGTCATAGCCATGGGTGGCAATAATGGCAATTTGCTTGCCCGCCCAAAGGGATTGTCTATCAACACTGCCATAAAATTTGTTAAGTCCGAAATGCCTGTCTAACAGGGCTTTCATGGGGGCGGTGCAATACCAGCTGTAAATGGGCGTGGCAAAAACCACCAAATCAGCGGCAATAATCGCATCCATAATGCCGTGGGCATCATCATTCAAAGCACAACCATAACGCCCTGCCGCATGCTGGCAAGCATAACAGCCCATGCAAGGCTTAATTCCCTTGTCATGCAGGGTGATATAATCTACCCGGCAACCATCTTCTGACAATTTAGCCATAAAGGGCTTCAAAAGCTCCGCTGTGTTGCCGTTGATGCGGGGGCTACCCATTAAAACACAAATCTTTTTCATAAAAGTTACCTCAGTTCATAAACTCTCAAATCTTTTCTGCCGCTTTTGTCAGGAATAAACTTATCAAGCCCGATAAACCCAAAAGCTTCATAAAGTCGCACTGCACCTGCATTCTCATCATAACAAGATAGTTTAATGGCATCCGCATTGCCGAAGGGCTTGTTGCGCATAAATGCCACAATTGCACCCAAAGCCAGCCGCCCAAGCCCCTTTCCTTGAAACTTAGCACCGATTAAAAATCCATCCAGATAGTAAGCATCTTCGTCAAAGTCAAATGGATACAGTCCGGCGGGCACCAATTCAATTTTTGCAAAACCAACCAGCATATTATTATTGTAAACGGCAAGGCAGGCTCCCTCGTCACCCGCCTTCAGGTTTACCCATGCCTGTGCCATATAAACGGCAGTTGTGGGTATATAATGTGCCTGCTCCACCTTGGGGGCAAGTTCTATAACGTCCCAAAGGTTGTCCCATGTAATATCACGAAGTTCAATCATCAAGATTAAGCTCAATCATATCAACGCGCCTCTGGTGCCGCTCTACCCCCGAAAATGCGGTGGTCAGCCAAGTATCCAAAATCTCCAAGGCAAGACCGGTGCCAATAACCCGCCCGCCCATGGCAAGTACATTGCTGTCATTATGCTCCCGTGTGGATTTGGCTGAAAACACATCATGCACCAAGGCGCAACGTACGCCATTATGGCGGTTTGCCGCAATGGAAATGCCAATGCCCGTGCCGCAAATTAAGATGCCCTTGGTTGCTGCACCGCTCTGCACTGCTTCTGCCACAGCCTTTGCATAAACCGGATAATCCACAGGCCCATCGTCGTAAGCTCCAAAATCTTTGTATTCCAGACCATGTTCTACCAAAAATTCCTTCACTTCTTTCATCAGGGCAAAACCTGCCCCGTCGCATCCCAAAGCGATCATCAAAACATCTCCCAGTCAATTTTTTCTAAATATGATTTTATTTGCTCTGCACAATGTTTGTAAACATCCACACTACCACCAAAGGGATCGGCCACATCGCCACCGTCACCATAAATTTCCATCAGCGTAAACACCTTGTTGGCAAAGTCAGGGAAAAGACTAATAACACGGGCTTTGTGTGCCATGGTCATGGTTATTACCACTAAGGCATCTGCAACCATATCACGCCTTAAAAGACGGGCTTTGTGGTTGTATAGCTTCAACCCGGATTCTTCCGCAACCATCACGGCGTTGGCAGAAGCGGGCTGGCCGCAAACCGCAAAAACCCCGCAAGATTCTGCTGAAAAATCCATATTACCTTTGACAAACAAATCCTCCGCCAAAGCCTGCGCCATGGGGCTGCGGCAAGTGTTGCCCGTGCATACAAAAAGCACCTTATTCAAACCATCACCACTCCCACCTACACAATAATCACATTATTGCCTGCTGCCTTGCGCAAGCGGTTCATAACTGCCAATCCCAAACCACTTTCCACCACACCTTGTACAAAAACCTCATCATGCCCAAGCTCGTCTATGCGGCGCAAAGCAGCATAAATATTTGCTGTAACCTCTTCTATCCGTCTACCCAAAAGCATTATAGGGGCTTCGCCATACAGGGCTTTATCGCCTGTAGGCACCAAAATAACAGGCTTTTTAGCATCAGACTGTCCTAAGAGCTCCAAAATCTTAACGGACACACTGGCAGGGTTGCCTATAACCAATGTCATCTTGGCACTTGGCGCATAGTGGCGATACTTCATCCCCGGAGACTTGGCAGCCTCGCCACATCCCGCTATTTCCACCTTACCAATAACATTCGCAATCATTTCCTGGGTAATTGCCCCCGGGCGCAAAATTTTCGGCACAGTGTCGGTAAAATCCACCACCGTGGATTCCATTCCGTGCTTGCAAGCCCCACCGTCCAGCACCATATCCACACGCCCATCCAAATCTGCCAGCACATGTGCTGCAGTTGTGGGGCTTGGGCTTCCGGAAAGATTAGCTGATGGGGCGGCAATGGGTACGCCTGCATGGTGTATTAAAAGCCGTGCTGCCATGTTGCCGGGCAAGCGCACTGCAACCGTATCCCCATAACCATGGGCAAAAATGCCGGGGCGTGCGGGCAAAATAACCGTCAATGGCCCCGGCGAAAATGCACCCATCAAAGCTTGTGCTCCCGGCGGCACTTCACGGGCAAGGCGCACCAACTCAAAACCTTCGTTGATATGCACAATCAGAGGATTGTCACCGGGCCTGCCTTTTGCTTCGTAAATTTTGGCACAAGCCGCCTCATCCAGCGCATTTGCCCCAAGCCCATACACCGTTTCCGTGGGAAACGCCACAAGGCCGCCAGATTTAATAATCCGAGCAGCCTGCTTAATTATATCCACCGAAGCCGAACCAACTTCGATATTTTCAACAACAGTATCTATGCGCAACATTTTTTATACTTTTTGCCACTGCCGCAAGGGCAGGGGTCATTACGCCCGGTTTTTTCACCCACCACAACCGTTGTGCTGGATTTTTGCTCACGATAAAGCTTCTTGCGCTGGTCTGCTGTAAAAACATTTTCCCATTCTGGCAAATCCTGTAAATGTTCCGCCTTATATTCCACCATTTTTTTGTAAAGGGTGGCAAAATCCACCTTTACATCAATCATCGTGCCCTCGGCAAGTTCTTCCAAGGTGGGTGGGATGTCTAAAGCTGCGGAAATGCCGTCCAAAAAGCCCGCAACAAATTGGGAAGGCATGCTAAACCGCTCTGCCAACTGGGCAATGGTTCCGTTTATGGCAGGGTCTTTGCCGGCAAGCATTTTTTCGTACACTGCTTGCTCTAAGGGCAAATATTTATCCCATGTTTCATCAACTAAACCACCCTTTTCATCGTAGGCGATGGCCATCCAATCTTTATAAAGTGACATGTATTGTCAATCCTTTCTTTTGTAACGTAAAGGCGCACATCGTGTGCCGGCTACGACCATTCAATTACATTTTACACCAAAATACTTCCCTTGTCAAACACAGGCAAAATTATTTTTGCAATTTTGTCAAACCGCTCCTTTTTGCCACTTACATAAAAATCGTAGCTACCATCGCCATCCTCTGCCCCGAAACCATCCCGTTGCAAGGCTTGCGCCACATAACCAGCGGGATTTACCAAGGTAACACCTTGGGGCAAAGCCTTGGCGATGCTGGGTGATAGTAGGGGATAGTGGGTGCAGCCCAGCAAAAGGGCATCTATGCCGCTATCCTCAAGCTCCCTCATATATATTTGGGCGGTTAAGTCAGCAACTTCATTATCTACCCATCCTTCTTCCACCAAAGGCACAAATAAAGGGCATGCCACGGATTTTACCGTTGCATCAGGGCGTGCGGCAACAATCGAATGCTCAAAAGTCCCGCTATTAACCGTGCCTTCGGTGGCAATAACCCCAATTTTACCATTTTTACTGGTTTCCACCACAGCTTGCACACCTGCTGCCAACATGCCGTAAACAGGGATGTTGGGCGGCACAAAAGCACGTACTTGTTCAAAAATCCTTGCGCTGATGGTGCCGCAAGCCACAACCACCGCACCAACGTCTTTGCTTAGCAAAAACCGCACAATCCTGCGGGAAAATTCCATTAACTCTTCATCATTTCGGTCGCCGTAGGGTGCACGAAAGCAATCCCCAAAATAAACCAATGGCTGATGGGGCAAGGTTGTCATAATTTCCCTTACCACCGTTAGTCCGCCAACTCCCGAATCAAATATGCCGATGGGCTTAGACTTGCTATTCAGTATCATCCCTGCCTTCCAGTGCCAGCTCTATCAACTCATCCACAATATCTGCCGTTGTTTTGCCATCGCTATGCCATAACATGGGGTACATGGAAATGCTGGTAAATCCGGGCATTGTGTTGATTTCATTAAACAACACCTTGCCGTCATCTGTCAGGAAGAAGTCCACACGTGCAAGCCCTTTGCAACCCAGCCCCTTAAATATCCGCAGAGATACATCCTGTATCTCCTCCACAGCACTATGGGGAATGTCGGCAGGGATGATTGGGCGAGAACCATCACACATATACTTAGCTTCATAACAGTAAAAATCCCGCTCATAGGTAATTTCGCCAACGCAAGATGCTGCCGGGTTATCATTGCCAAGTACGGCACATTCCAATTCCCTGCCAATGGCGGCTTTTTCCACCACAATCAGTGTATCGTAGGTGCTTGCAAGCTCCAAAGCCTGCATCAAATCTTTTTTATTTTTTGCCTTGGAAATACCAACAGAAGAGCCTGTGTTGGAAGGCTTAACAAAACAAGGATATCCAATTTTTTTGCGGATAACGGCCGCAACGGCATCTGCATCCTCGTTAAGTTGAGATTTAGTTACGGTTAAAAAATCGGGTTGGGCTATGCCCATTTTTTCGGCAACCATATTGGCAAATGCCTTGCACATGGAAACCGAGCTGCCCAAAACCCCGCTACCCACATAAGGTATGCCACCTAACTCAAAAAGGCCTTGTATTGTCCCATCCTCTCCGTTTTTACCGTGTAATACAGGAAAAATCACATCAACTTCTATCACCCTAAACTTGTCGCCCACCATGCGCAAAAGCCCTTTATGGCTGGTGTCAGGGCTTAAAATCGTAGGGGTTGCGTACTTTTCCCAGTTGTTGCAATTCAAATTACCTTTTGGTCCATCATACAAAAACCAACGCCCGTCACGGGTGATAAAAACAGGCAAAACCAAATACTTATCCTCATCTAAATTGTTCATAATGGTGTTGGCGGATTTAATAGAGACTTCATGTTCGCTATTAGCCCCGCCAAATATCACTGCAACAGTTTTCTTTCCCACGCACACTCCCCCTTTACATCCAATATATGCTAACGATTAGTCCTTAGAAAGCAGATTTGAAACCTTATCAAGCTCCGCATCCGTCAACCTGCGGTATTCCCCGGGGGCAAGGACTTCATCCAATGCAATACCTGCAAAGCTAACCCGCTTCAAAGCTAAAACATTTATGCCCACAGCTGCAAACATCCGTTTAACCTGGTGGTACTTACCTTCCTTGATGGTAACTTGCGCAAGCAACCCATCTTCATCCAAACTTAAAAGCCCGGCAGGCATGGTTTTATAATCGTCATCTAGCACAACACCTGCCTCAAAAGCTTTTATCTCTTTCTCACCAAAGGGCTTGTTTAATGCGGCATGATACACCTTATCAATCTTCTTTTTGGGGGACAAAACACGATGGGCAAAACCCCCGTCATTGGACAGGATAAGCAAGCCCGTGGTGTCTTTATCCAGCCGCCCAACGGGGAAAACATCACCCATCACATAACGGTCTTCAAGTAAATCACAAACGGTTTGCTCCACTTCATCATATGTGGCGGAAATAACCCCCGCAGGCTTGTTCATTATCAAATAACTGTATTTTTCATATTCAATTACATGTTCGCCAACACAAACCTTGCAAACTGTGGGGTCCACATGGGTTTCGGGTTTTGTGACAATTTGGCCATCTACCGTTACCAAACCTTGCTTCATTAAATACTTCACTTCCTTGCGGCTTCCAAAACCGCAATTGGACACTAACTTATCCAACCGCATCCCATCACCCCTCTCAAAACACAGTTTGATTTTTACCATCCCACTTACCTGCGTAAAGGTTTTTATCGCAAACTTGCAAGGTGGCTTTTATATCATTGCCAACCAAAAGGGAAGCCCCAATAGTAACGGTTACGCCGATGATGCCGCTCTCAGTATCAATGCGAATTTCTTCAACATTTTTGCGTATTTTTTCCAAAACACGCTTTGCAACTTCTTGGTTGCAACCGGGCAAGCCAATTAAAAATTCTTCCCCGCCCCAGCGGCACAGCAAATCCTCCTGGCGGGTGTTTTGCCGCAAAATATCTGCTACGGCAGCAAGCACAGCATCGCCAACGTCGTGTCCGTAAGTATCGTTAACCTGTTTAAAATCATCAATATCCATCATGGCAAACACAAAGGGTGCGGCCTTGTGCTGAGCGGTTAGATTGTTAAAAAAAATCTCTGCATAACGGCGATTGCTAATCTGAGTTAGCGGGTCGGTAACAGAAGCCTGCTTAAAGCCCTCCACTTCCTTGGCTTGGGCAGCCGTTAGCCTATGGGTGATAATGGCATTTGTGGCCACAGATACGATAAAAGCAAAGAAGGCTATATTACCGAAAAAGAAGGGCAAAATTGCATCATCCGGCATGTACAGCGGTGGCACAAACATAAAAGGAAAAGCCAACTGAACATTAACAGCCACCGCCATGAAGGCCAAAATCCAAATCCGCTGAATCTTAGTAAAGTCTAGGTATAATGCGGCAGGCAAGGCCGCCCCTATGACAACCCATTGGGCATTAACATTTGTTCCAAATAAAAATGTGGATAAAACTGCAAAAGATGTGACTTTTATAACAAGAATAAAACTAGAAAGCCGGGTGTTGCCTGCACGATTAATCAAAAATGTAACAGCATAAACTGCCAAATCAAAAACACTAATCCACACCATCAACGGAATTTGGATAAACAAAAAATAGAGTCCGATGGCCACATGCACCGAAGCAGCAATAACTATCATCATGGAAGCATACGCTTTGTTTTGAGTTTGATTACTGACCGCCACCCGGACACCATCCTTTGTCTATAAAGGCTCCAACCTTTATTTTAACACAAACAAGCCCCTCTGTCAATCAACAATTATCCCAATGTGTTGTTTTTGTAAAAAATCTAAATACGATGCGGCCTAACGCAAGGTTGGCAAGGCGGGTGTGCCCTGCACAGTTAATTAAAAATACCATCCCGTAAATGGCAACGCCCAAAACGCTCATCCAAACCATAAGGTAGATTTGTAAATAGAAAAAATAAGCCCCAACCAATACATGCATTAACGATGCTGTAATTGTTGTGCTGAAAGTGTATGTTTTGTTCCTTAAATCATCATGGTGGACACGGCACCACCTATAAATTTTATTGGACACACAAATAGCAAGCCACACTGTACCGCAACAACCCGTCCTTGTCAATATTTTCTTGCGACCATGCACTACACAAGTATGGCCTGCAATACAATGGTTAGAAAGCCTTGAATTATAAGGAGGAAGCAGACAAGATGAGGAATATTGGAAAAGGCATTTTGCGCCTACAAGTGGTTTCTGCCGCTGGTGCGATTTTGGTAAATAATGCCGAAATCACCATCACGGACCCCAATGGAAGGGTAATCCACAGGCTAACCACCGACGAAAGTGGCCACGCCATGGAAATTGAGCTGGAAACCCCCTGCGGCAGTTTGACAGAAGACCCAAATGCAGTTGATTTGCGCTACTGCACCTATTCCGCCACTGTGAAAGCGCAGGGCTACAACACGGTGGTGCTAAATGGCATAATGATTTTTGACAAGTCCACATCAATCCAAGTGGTGGAATTGCACCCATCCCTTGCCGGCCAACCCCCGGAAGTGGAAATTATCGACATCAGCGGCCACGCCCTTGACCACCCACAGCCACCCGAACCGGAAGGTGACCCGCCCCTGCTACGTCTTTTGCCCGATGTGGTAATCCCTCAATTTATTACCGTACACCTTGGCCGCCCCACAGCAACCGCCCCCAATGTGCGTGTGCCATTTATTGAATACATCAAAAATGTGACCAGCCATGAAATTTTTGACACTTGGCCGGAGCAAACCATAATCGCAAACGTATACTGCATTGTATCTCTTACCCTAAACCGCATATTTACAGAGTTTTATCGCAAACAAGGCAGGGACTTTGATATAACCAACAGCACAACCATAGATCAACAATACACCCATGGCGGCACTATTGGAGCACGTATTTCTAATATTGTGGATGATATTTTTAACAATTATCTTGCGGTGGTGGGGCATAAAGAGCCTTTCCTTGCCTTGTACAATGACGGGGTTGTGGCCAACTTCCCCGGTCGTCTGTCCCAATGGGGCTCGTTTTACGATGGGCGGGCAGGGATGAATGCTTGGCAAATTATCAATAAATATTACACCCAAAATTTACAATTGCGGCAAAGTGACAATTTTACAGGCGCATTGGAATCCTGGCCCGGCAGCAACCTTTCTGTAGGTTCCAGCGGGGAGCATGTTCGCACCATGCAGCGTTATCTTAACCGTGTTTTGGGGCGTTACACCAACATCATAATCAACCCCGTTGATGGGGTATTCGGTGTAAGCACCCAAAACTCCGTCCGTACATTTCAAGAAATTTACAACCTGCCTCAAACGGGGGTCATCAACCGTGCTACATGGTTCCAAATCAGCCGCATTTACGCCATCGAAAAAGGTTTGTGGGAAATGGACAGCGAAGGCATACGCATAGGCATTGGCCAAACCCCACCCACCCAAACTATAAGGGAGGGCAATACAGGCAGGCTGGTTACCGAATTACAGTATATTCTGGACTTTGTCGGCATGTTTTATGACGATATACCCTTTGTAGCAGAAACCAGCCGCTTTGACACTCTAACAACCGCTTCTGTACGCGCCTTCCAACGCCACTTTCGCTTAACGGCTGACGGTATTGTGGGGCCCCTAACATGGCGTAGGCTTTATGAGGTTTACTGGGGCATAAGAGCCAACACCCCCCATCCCCAACCTGCCCCGCCACCGGAAAGCCCCGATATGCCGCCATATCCCGGCACTGCGCTTCGCATTGGCTCTACAGGTGCAAGTGTGCGCAGGGTGCAACAGGCAATAAATAGGCTTGCCCACTCCTACCCGGGCATACCGGAAGTGCCGGTGGATAGCAACTTTGGGCACCAAACCCAAACGGCAATCATAGCTTTTCAGCGCATATTCGGGCTTAATCCGGATGGTGCTGATGTTATAATAGGATTATATCAAAAAAGCCAGCAATTATGGGCTTTGGTGTAGTCCATCTTTGTTCAATATTTTAGGTGTGCGAAAGCATGGCGGTGATGTGCATGAACGGTTTTGATTCTGGAAGCATAATTAAAACCCTCACCTAAACATAGGTGAGGGTTTTGTGGCTATTATTTGTTACTTAATTTGAAGTAAGACACAAGGTGTTGCAAACGCTCGGCTTGGGAGTTAAGTTCCTCCGAAGCCGCCGCCGTTTCTTCCGAAGCCGCCGAATTGCTTTGGGTTACCTTGGATATTTCGGCAAGGCCGTTGCTTATTTGGGCAATGGCCTCTTCCTGCTCTTTGGATGCAGCAGAAATGCTACTGATGATGGAAAGCACTTCGTTAGCACTGGAAACAATGGCGTCCAAAGAGGTGGATGTGGATTCGGCAATATTGGAGCCAACTTCCACCCTGTCGATGGAATCTTGGATAAGGCTGGTTGTTTCTGTTGCGGCTGTTTGGCTGCGCCCTGCCAGGGTGCGCACCTCGTCTGCTACCACGGCAAAACCTTTGCCGTGTTCGCCGGCCCTTGCCGCCTCAACACTGGCGTTAAGGGCGAGCAAGTTGGTTTGGAAAGCGATATCTTGAATTGTCTGAACAATCTTAGATATATTGTTTGACGATTCTTTAATCCTTGCCATGGCATCCACCATTTCTTTCATGGCTTCGTTGCCTTCTTGGGCATTGGATGTGGATCTGTTGGAAAGCTGGTTGGCAGCTTCGGCATTTTCTGCATTGCGCTTGGTTTGCTGGTTAATCATTTCAATGGTTGTGTTAAGCTCTACCACAGAACTGGTTTGCTCTTGGGCACCTGTGGCCAATTCGGCGGCACTTATGGATATTTGCTTGGCACCATTTAACACATATTCAGAAGCCAAAGAAATTTCTGACATGGTCTTGTTAAGGTTTGCGGAAATGGTGTTTATAGGCTGTTTTAGCAGGTCAAAATTGCCAACAAATTCACGCTGTATATTTGCAGTCATATCACCATCGGACATGGCAGCCAAAACTTGTGCCACCTCGCCCATATAGCTGTTCAAATTATTAATCATATTGTTGATGGAATTGCTAATTGCCAAAAAGTCACCCTTATAATCTCCCGAAATGGCCAAGTCGAAGGTCTCTCCCAAAGACATTTTGCCCATTACCTCTCTAATTTCTATCAAGGGGCGGTCCACGGCTACAGCTATGTCGTTAAGTCCAACCATTATTTCTCTCCAATCACCCTGATACTTATCAGCATCAATGCGGAAATGCAAATCACCCTTAACGGCGGCGGATTCTATCATCAAGCCAATTTCTGTGGTAATAGACTTCAAGTTGGTTTTAAGGTTGTCAACCGCCTTTGGTATGGCGATCCAACCGCCGGTCCAAATTGATTCATCCATGTACACGTCAAAGTTACCATCACCTATTTCGTTAAGAATTTCACCAATACTTAACACGTCTTCGGTGTTTTGGGACAATATTTCATTAACACTTGCAATCATATCTTTAAACGAGTTTTGGTACTTACTTTCGTCCATTTGGTATTGGATATTACCTTCCGTTAAATATTCGTGGCGCAAACTGCCCAGGTCATCCACCAGGCTTTTTATCACATGTGCAAGCCCGGCTACATCGTGGGTTAGCACGCCTATCTCGTCATTAGGTATGTTTGTGTTGTTTATGTTTATGCTGGTTTTGCCGGCTGCCACATCCCTAACATTGATTTTTAGGGCAGCAAGCGGCTTTAAGGATCTGGAAACTATTAAGTACAATACAAGGGCAACCAAAGCAACACCTGCAACACCGATAACTATAACTATGTTGCGCTGGGCGTTTGCCAAGGCTTGCGCATTTTCGGAATCGGATGGGAAGCCAACATAAAACATGCCAATTGCATTTCCAGATGCGTTAAGCAAAGGCACAAAATGGCCGTGGTATCTGATGCCGAATATGACTTCTTCCACACTATGAGGTTCTTGCCGGGTCATTACTTTTTCGATAATATATTCATCTTCCAAATATGTGCCTACAATGCGATTGCCTGCCTCGTCCCTAAATGTGGTGGACACACGTCTGTTGCCGGTAAATACGGTTATTTGTGCGCTAAAAGCTTCTGCAAAATAATCCACAAACGCATCTGTGCTAAGGAAATAGTTGGTGCCTAAGGTGCCGATAATTTCATTGTTATACCAAACGGGCACTGTGGCATTTACCCCCGAAGGCATAGCGCCGGTGGAGCTAAATGCAGAATTGGCAATGCCCTGCAAAGCCAAGTATCGGTTAAGGGCATTGTCCGGTTCGGTTTCAAAGCTACCGTCATGCGAGCGAAGAACAATGGTGCCTGTGGCATCACGAACCACAAAGTTGGTAACGCCCATATCTTCCACAATAGCATCAAAATACGCTTGAAAATTTTGCCTGGTAACCTCTGGGTTTATGCCTGCATTCCAGTTGTTAAGGTTTGATAAAAGCTCGTAGCTGTTGGCAACGGCACGGGTTACCACAACCATCTGGTCTTCGATGGCACTAAGGCGGGAAAGTACTGCATTGCTCATTATTTCAACCCGCTCTTCTGTCAATTGGTCCACTAATGCACCGGTTTGCATGGTAACAAACACAACAATGGAAGCCACCATGGCCACCAAAGCAATAACGATAGGTACGACTAATTTGCTTTTCAAACTCTTTAGCATCTCATCTTCTCCTCATTATTGTTAATTTTGTTTACGAGCATAAATCACCTAACCTATTATATCACAATATAACGACAAATTCAATTAAAAATTTAACAAAAACTTAATTAAATTTGCGAAGTTTGTTAAGTCTTGGAAAACTTGTCGTACTGGTCGTAATAGTACGAGCTGCGAGATTCATATATTTTTATACATAGGTTGTGCGGGCAATTGTTAGGCATGTCTTTTTGTGGCCCTGCACAGTGGAGGAAGATTACCGTGGACAACAAAGACTTATCATATGATTTGGAATTGATGAAAAATTTGGACATCCGTGCTATTGACCCTTCGACATTAGTTGATATACGTAGTGTGGACATAGACCCCAACCTAACATTTGAGGAAAAGGCAATTGCCTATCTAAGCCAAATCAAAAATCCTTACTTCTTCAAATGCGGGGATATGATTGTAAAAATTAGCCATGCCAACACCGAAACGACAATAGATGATTGCATGGAGGGGTTTTATCGGTCGCTTTGAAAAAATAGCATATACAAGCAGGAGGTTTTGTTATGCAGTCCATTTTTTATGCTGCTGCTTATGCTCGCACAAGCAAAGACGATTCAGACTCAAGCTCTATTGAAAACCAAATCGAACTGATACATAGCTATGCAAATTCAGCTCCTGACATCAATATCGTTTCCGAAAGGGAGGATAATGGTTACAGCGGAATAGATTTTGACCGCCCTGATTTTAGGGGAATGATGAAAGACATTGAAGCGGGTAAGATAAACTGTGTTATAGTAAAGGAGCCTTACGTCAAGCAAAAACTAAAAATTTCTTAAACTTTTTTCAGTCGTACATAACCGTAACCACTCACAAAGCGAAAAAGCCGATTAAACGGCTGTTGTTCGCTTTTTTGTTTTCAAATA
>Ga0131853_10012064_pt1 | contig 15817 bp, 24 predicted proteins | sample TergutLab28metaG_FD_92764 | JGI IMG/M metagenome (GOLD analysis project Ga0131853, IMG submission 92764) | Labiotermes labralis P1 segment gut microbial communities from Petit-Saut dam, French Guiana - Lab288 P1 (version 2) (version 2) | ecosystem: Host-associated > Arthropoda: Insects >...
CTGTCCATTGCGATGATGACCCCCTCCCTTATCCCGTGTTTTAGTATCTTGTCAAATTTGGTCAGGTCTTGTTCGATGGGTTTCTGTCTGTCCCAGTACATGCTCGCTAATATTAGTGTAGTGTCCCCTCTTGTTATCTCCAGTGTGATGGTGTCTTGGTCTGAGAGTTCTGATATTAACATTGCGTCTACTGCCTTGTTTCTTATTGTTATAGCAGTTCAACTTTGTGCCTCTCCTGCCGTGTACGTTCTGTATTTGGAGTCTAATCCCGCCGCACTACGTTGATAAATGTACGGTTCCTGTATACATATTATATCTACTTTATTGTCCGCTGCGTATTTAATTAGGTTTGCTGTTGCCCCTCTCGAGTGTTGCAGATTGATCTGTACGCATTTTACTTCTATTATTGTGTTGTCCATGATTTGGTTGTGTGGTTGCTTGGTCTCAGTATTCTGTGTTCTTCTTATATATTTCTATGATGGCTTTCATGTTTGGGCAGTTCCTATCCAATGAGGAATGGTTTTAATTTTTTTTTTACTATGGTGGTTGTACGACCGGCAGTTTATGCGTTTGTACACCGTTGGTTGCGTTTTACATTCATACAGGGCATGAATGTCTAAACATTCCGGACATGTTTCTGTCTCTCATTCTGTTGTTGAATCTACAACATCTGAAGCATGTGGTGGCAACCAAGTAGTCCTCTATGCTACAGTTTATCCATCCTATTTTGACTTTTTTATCTATCAGTTTCTTCCTCGTTTGTGCGCTGACCTCTATTACTATATTGCGTGTGTATTTTTTTGTCTCATATGTGAAATTGGGAATAATTTCCCCTTTTCCTATACCTATCTCTGGATTCTGTGCCATTAGGGTGTCCTCTATGTTGTCTGTGGAGATAACGTCCGGTATGTTTATGTATGGACTTACGTATGTATGTTTGTATCTGTGTAAGTATATGTGTGTATGTATGTATTTATGTATGTATATATGTGTATGTACATAAGTATGTTTGTTTATATATATGTGTGCATACCTGTGTGTATGTGAGTATGTATTTAAGCATGTGTGTGTATGTACGTGTGTATGTATGTTTATGTATATGTAAGTATGTATGTATGTAGGTGTGTATTTATGCATCTACGAATGTATGTGTGTATATATGTGTTATATATCTATGAATGGATGTGTGTGTGTATGCATTATGTATGTATGTATATATATGTATATACGTATTATGTAAACATGTATGTATGTACTTATGTGTGATAATATAAGTGTATGTGTGTATGTATATATGTAAATATTTTCGAATATATGTATGCCCGAGTGTATGTAAATATGTTTATACGAATGTAAGAATGTATGTATGTTTGTATGTACGTATGTTTGAATGGATATGTGTAACTATGAATGTAATTTTTTTGTTTGTACGGATGTATTTTTTTATGTAAATACTTATGTATTTACGTATGTGTGTATACACGTATATTTGTACGTTTGCATATATATGTGTATGTATATATGTAAATAATTGTGTATATATGTATGTATGTGTTTTTTACGGCTATATTGATCAGTCTGTGTATATATATATGTATCTATGTGTTTATGTATGTTTCTATGTAGGTAGGAATGTATGTATGTATGTATGTATGTATGCATGTATATATATATGTATGTGTGTATGAGTGTATGTATGTGTGCACGTATGCATGTATGTATGTACGTGTATATGTATGTATGTGTGTTTTACGTATGTATGTGTGTATCTATGTATATATGTATGTTTGTATTTATGTATATGTGTATGTATGCATGTAACTATGTATTTGTGTGTGTATATATGTACGTGTGTTTTTTTATGCATGTATATATATGGATATATATGTATGTATATTTGTTGTTATATATGTATGTGTATGTATGTATGTATGTGTGTATACAGTTATGTGTTTATATGTTTTAGTATGTATTGTGTTTGTATACATATATGTATGTATATAGGTATGAAATATGGTTGAGCGTATGTCTGTGTGTGTAATGGTGTATGTGTATGTATATATGTTTTAGAATATGAGTATGAGTCTATTTATGTACGTGAGGCAGTATGTGTGTTTATGTGTGTGAATGTGTTTGTATGAATATACGAATATATGTACGTATTTTTATATATATATACGTAAGTTTTTGTTATGTATATGCACATTTATGGATTTATATTTCTGTGTATTTGTGTTGCCTTGTCTTGCTCGAGGAACATAAAGCTACAAACAGGATATTTGTTTGTCAGTAATTGCTGGTTCGTTAACGATTATGAATTTTTATTAAAATTAACACTCTTAATGTCGCTTTGCCATACACAATAATTATTTATCATGTAGTACACTATTATTCACTGACTGTACTGTTATATAATGCAGTATTATATTGCACACGCAAGTTCATTTAATACTGTTTTTCAACTGATATATTAACACCTTGACTGTTGATAAATGCACTCAAGCATACACTCCTTATGAGTAGTGAATGTGACTATTGCCCTATGCAGCCCAGAATTATCACTCTTTGTTATATCACAATTATAATGAGACGTGCTGCCTACTTGTTCCCCTTTGGATTGCTACACACACATACACACTGACACTGGTAGACAGCTGGAACCTCTTGTTCTCTATAACACACCCTTATGGTGTTAGAACATTGAGGTTAATCACTCTTTATATATAATTGTGGACACAATAACTTATGAATTTAAATGTTAGACCCTTGTGGTCTGTAAACTGTGTTTAGCTCACAAGTGTTTCAATCTAGATTCCTTCGAGAAATGCAACACTGATTTCTTAACACATAATTAAATTAACACAATAACTGATGTGATTGTTGTATGAATAACCCTTATGGTTGCCTTGAAAAACTACAACCCTTTGTTGTATCACAAGTATAACTAAACTTTTTTCTGTTCAATTCCCCTTGGATTGTTACACAAGTACACAATTTCACTGACGCTGGAAGACTGCGACCGAATCAAGCCACGGCAAGACGCGAAGTGAGTTCAGACCAAGAACAGACGCTGGACGACTGAAGCCAAGCCAGACTGAACAAAGAGTGCTATGACGTTACACAACTCGTGATTATTGCGTCATGCAACACGGTCACGAGTTGTGCAATCACTGGCAAGAAAGAAAATTGAAATGTAAAATTTCTGCCCTTAGCGTAACAATCTGTGTATATACATATTAATATATTTATGTACAAATGTATGTGTGTGTATTTGTGTTTATATATGTGTATGTATATGTTTATGTATATATGTATGTGTGTGTAATTATATTTGTGTATGTATGTGTGTATGTACGTATGTATATTTGTATTTGTGTTTGTATGTATGTGTATATATATGTATGAATTTGTAATAGTAAGATTATATTTATATACGAATATATGTGTGAACATTTTTTACAATATAAGCATGCTAAATTACTTGTATTATTGCTTCATGCTAGGTTTACATTTCATGATTTATACTAGGAAGTGCCGATGTTGACATTTGTTTTTTTCGATATGTCCTTTACAGTATAAGAAGTACTATAACCTGCCAGTTACAAAATTTTACCTTATATCTCGTTGTCTCTATTTCACAGAATTATAAATTTAATAGTTGCAATAAAATTTTTTAATTTAATGCTTCATGTCTATTTGTTTGTTAAATCTGAGAAATGTCTCCTGGTGTAATTTTGTATGTAGGAATATATGTATACGAGGTGTCCCAAGAGAAATGTGCCGCAATTCGGTATGGTGTTCGTTATGTAAAATTTTACCGCTATAACCCAATTCATCTATGTCTCAAACTTGAACTGTTACGGAGGTAATGGCCGAAGAAAAGTGTTTTAATCATGCGGGTCCACACACTGTTCCTGTCAGCTGAAAAGTCCATAAGTGTGGTGTCATATGAGAGCAATACAGCTCATGCTAGGCACACAAATGCACACGTACTTCCTTCAGTGTGTAGTGAAGTTTAGGGCAGCGATGTGGATGCGTCATGTGTTTTCCCACGTGGAATATTGTGACATGCATTTTGTGTATGTATTTTGTGATGGCAATGCACGTGCTGCTGTAGAAGAATTCCAAAGACTTTTTCCCTATCAAGGGATTCCGTCTCGAAGTTTATTAACGCGAATTCACCAGTCATTGCGTAATACTGGTTCTCTTCCCAGTGTTGCTGTGCAGTCTGAAAGGGAGGTTGTAAGAAAAATTGACACACGAGAGAACATTCTTGAGATGCTTCAGAGAAGTCGGCGACTCTCAACTCGTAGAATCGCTTATCGCATCGGCGTATCACGTATGCAGGTGTGGCGAACTTTACATAAGGAGATTTTACCCTTACCATGATCAAAGGGTACAACATCTGGAACCAGGCGACCATGCTCAGCGTATGGGTTTGTGCCGCTGGATAAAAGCTCATCCCGAACTGTTAAGCGTCATTTTATTCAGTGATGAGTCGTCTTTAACCCGGGACGGTGTAAATAAATTACGAAATGTGCATACGTGGTGCGATGATAATCCGCATGAGAAAAGTTTAAGTAACTTGCAAAGGATATTTACAGTGAATGTATGGTGTGGTGTGCTTGGTAACAGGTTGATCGGACCTTTTGTCTTTGGCAACAATTTAACGGGATATGTGTATGAAGAATTAGTGCGGAATGAGTTAAAAGTTTTGTTGGAAGATATTCCGTTAATGGGAGGGAGACAAATGTACTTCAAACATAATGGGGCTCCCCCACATTACACTCGGCACGTGAGAGACTGCTTGAATGAATCCTTCCCTAACCGCTGGTTAGGTCGTGGTGGGCCCATTTACTAGGCCACCGAGATCGCAGAATTTTACGCCTTTTGGTTTTCAACTCCGGGGCTACACGAAGACGTTAATTTAAGAAAGTAATGTCGATTCACGAGCAGGACTGCGCGACTGTATATTTGCAGCGACAGAACACATCTGCAAACATTAAAAGAACAATGAATCCGGTACTAAATCTTTTTGATGCGTGCAGAAAACTGCATTGAAACTAGTGGAGGTCATTTTGAGCAATTATTATAAATGAGGTACATATTTTAGTACAGTTATTTAGTGCAGTCAACCATGTTAGGTCAGAGATGGGCATTCTCATATATAGTGTTTGGAAGCCTAAGGAAACTTTGAAAAGATTGCGAGTGTTACATAGTTCAATTTAATGTCTTTATGTCACTCACAAGTTAGTTTGATATTAAGTGCAGATATTAATATCACAGAAAGCACATATTCCTGCCAGTTTTAATATGTACTTGGTAATCAATATTTGAGTAACAGCTGTCAAAATTTCAAAACAAACAGTCTATCATTTCCGTAAGATTCAACTTTCGATATAGGTGTTTTGGGTTATATTGGTATATTTTAAAACCAGGAACACCCACAGAAATCTGGCAAATTCCTCTTGGGACAATCTGCAAATGTAGGTATGTATGTATTTATATAAGTACATATTATGTATACGTTTATGTCTTCGTGTGTATGTATGTATATATTTATGTATGTATTTTTGTACGAATATATGTATGTATGTACGAATGTTTGTATATATGCATGTAAGAACGAATGTATGTGAGTTTGTAGATATGTACGATTTATGTATGAATGTATGTATGTATGTATGTATGTATGTATGGATGTATGTATATACAAATGTAAGTGTATATATATGTCTATATATAAGAATAAATATATTTACGTATGTATGTATGAATGTGTGTGTGTATATATATGTATGTATGTATGCGTGTATGTATGTGTGTACATACATATGAATGTACGTATGCATGTGTATATGTATTGATGCACGTAAATATGTATATATTTTTATAATGATGCATGTATGTGTGTGTAAATATGTATGTTTTTATGAATATATGAATGTAGGTATGAATGTATGTATGTTTATGTGTAAGTATGTATGTATATGTGTATTTATATATGTATGTTTACTTATGTATGTATGTTGGTACGTATGCAAGTATTTATATATGAATGTATGTATGTACGAATGAATGTATGTATGTATGTACGAATGTATGTACGTATGTTTTTAAGTATGAAAGAATGATTGTATGTATATGTTTATGTATTTATATATGTCTATATATGTACTTAAATATATAAGTGTGTCGGTATATATGTAAGTATGTATGTACGATTATATGTATGTTTGTATGTAAATATGTATGTAATTTGTACGAATATATGTGTGTATGTATGAACGAAGGTTTATATGTATGTACGAAACAATGTTTGTATTATGTGCATATATATGTATGAATGTATGTATATATATGTACGAATGTATGTAAATATATATGTATGTGTCTATATATGTACGTACGGATATATATATATATGTTTGTTTCTACGAGTGTATGAATTTAAAAATGCATCTTTGTATGTATGAACGCATGTATATCTGTTTGAATGTACGAATGTATAGATATATGTATATATGTTTGTATGAACGAAAGTATGTACGTGTCTATGTATGTAGGCTTTTATATATATATTGTACTTATGTACGTACGTACTATGTATGCATATATATATATATAAATTTTATATTTTTGTGTATGTTTGTATGTATATGTATGTATGTGTGAATGATTGTGTATGTATATGTGTGCATGTTTGTACGTATGTATATTTGTATGTACGCTGGAATGTTTTTGTATATATGTGTTATATATGTATGTATGTATGCGTGTGTATGTATATATGTTTGTGTGTATTTGTTTGTGTAAATGTAAGTGTGTATGTATTTATAAATGTGGTGTGTACGAATGTATGTGTGTTTATATGTTTTTATATAATTATTTATATGTGTAATTGTGTGCGTGTATGTGTGTATGTGCGCATATATGTACGTATTTTACGTTAAGGGCAGAAATTTTACAGTTTGATTTTCTAGTGAACATATGCGTGTGATAGCACAACTCTTGTCAAACTTTGTGATTATGTCACCGTCACGTATCATGAAACTTCACGCGCGTGCAGACTCTTCGAGAACGTTCTCGTCTATATTCTAGCTTGCGCAGAGCCCTTCTAGTCAGTAGCTTAGCTTCAGTTGGTCCATGTTCAGTGACACTGTGTGCGAGTGTAGCAATTCGTGGGGGATAAAACAGACAACAAGTTTAGTTATACTTGTGATACAACAAAGGGTTGTAGTTTTTCAAGGCAACCACAAGGGTTATATACCACAATCACATCAGTTATTGTGTTAATTAATGATGTGTTAAGAAATCAGTGTTGCGGTCGTCGTAGGAATCTCGATTGAAACAGTTCTGAGCTAGACGCAGTTTATTTGTTGGAGGGTTAAACAGGGTAGCTCCAGCAACAGTTACACATTTTACAGACCACAAGGGATTAAAATTTATATTCCTAGAGAATCTCTTGAGTAGTGAATTGAACAATTAGTGCAAAAGTGCGAATCAATTCAAGCATTAAATGCATTTATTGATGACGTAATATAAATATAAATTTGTTAAGATCCATGTTACTCTTCATATCGGTTTGAACTATAATTATCCAGTGGTATTTAATGTTAACTATTCAATCTAAACCAGTTTTAATATAAGCAGTTATTGTCGCGTAAATAAATTCTTATTTAATTAGGTTCTTACATTGGAACAGATTGTTCAACTATATGTGTGTTCGAACCAGAGCGAACGCGAAGTCTTTGGTCCACCGGGCAGGGATATAACTAGAAAGGACGCGACATATATTTGGTCTTCCTAAACTGGATAATAGTGTTATATGGTTGTGGTTTTTTTGGTGCCGCTAAAATTTGTTTCCATCAAAACGAACTACGCCACATCACGCAATTTACTAACAAGGAAACGCGGCAGAAATCTGTACCGTCATACTGAACACTAAGGACATATTCGGCGAGATCCTGAAGCATTTGTTCACATTCGGCTGTCGTCTCCAGACACGTCATTCTCCCACCACAGCAAACAACGGAAAAGTTGTAGCTCTCACGGGAGTACACGACCACAGAATGTGACGACACTAAGCCTCCAATCAGGCCACGGAATTCCTCGCACCACTTCAACTGTTGATTTGCACGAGAGAGATGTATGCAACACGACGTGCACAGCTCATCAGGTTATGTGCTGTGGCCAAATCTATCACAAGAATGCAGACATTCATCGAAACAGGTTATCGTAATCTAAACGATATTCAAGGTAAGTATGATGAACTGCCAAATATATATAATATGTTTGAAACTGCAGAGAGTGAATTAGAATTGTCAGACGACACTGATTATTCAGTTGATAGGCAACAAATTGCCGATCAATATTTTGAGGTTAAGGCAAAGTTCAATGAACATTTACATCCTGTAATGGACCAACCGTCCAGACGTAGCTCACCATGGAGCAGTGGGTCAGGACACAGTAATCACAATTCGGGTTCACATAAGATTAACACTCTTTAAGATACCAACCATTGCATTGCCTAACTTCTAAGATGACACATGTAGCTGGTTACATTTCAATGACACATTTGAAGCAAAGATTGTTAATAACACAACATTTTCTAATGTTCAGAAGTTCCACTATATCATTGCTTCACTCAAGAACGAAGCCCAATATTTGATAAGCAATGTACAAATTGCAAATGAGAAATTTCTTGTTGCATGGCAGCTAGTGACACAGCGTTAAAACAACAAACGTTTAATTGCCATAATGCATGCCAAGAATTTATGTCAAATGCCCCAAGTAAGGAAGGGAGACGCATCATCATTGCGCCAGTTAATTATTCATGTGTCGAGCCACATGAATGCTTTACAAGCATTATCACTGAATGTGCCTGTACAAGACTTAATGTTAAATCATTTGATGCTAGCTACACTCGACCCTGAAACACAACGAGAATGGCAGCTTATCACCGCCTCACGCGCAGATACTCCAACAACTGCAGAATTGGTCACATTCCTGGAATCAAGATGCAGAGCCCTTGAGTTACTTCAGACAAATCAATTACTGAAAGTAGTTCCTAACATTTCACGCTCATCACAATGAAATGGAAACAAGTTTAGTAAATCTTGTTCCAACGTAGCAACACAGCTACAGTGCTCTTTGCGTAACGAATCACATAGAGTCTTCAAATGTGACATATTTCTCAAAATGCAAGCTAAACAACGCCTAAACCATGCCAAGCAATCAGGAGTTTTTCAACTGCTTGCAACCATTTACCAGCAATCACAACATGTTCGAAACAAGTGTGCCGTCAGTGTCACAAGAGACATCATACATTGCTGCACATAGACAGGCAAATTCAAACAATTAAAGAAAAGTGGTCAGCAACCAATGTTCCTGCATATGCAAGAAGCAGCTCGGCTGCGGAAGTTAATACATATTGTTTATTTAAGGGCTAAACCAGAAATCAAATTCTACTTGCCACAGCCATTGTGGAAATTCAGAATAAATTTGGTTTATATGTTCCATGCAGAGCATTCTTTGACAGTGCTTCTCAGTCACACTTCATAACTGAGAGATACGACAACGTTTGATGTTATACTGAACCCAGAGAAATGCATCAATACAGGGCATATACAATGTTAATACTGAGGCATATCACAGTGCGTCGTTACATTTAATGTGTAGGCATACAGACTGGCATACAGCACTTAACTGTGCCATTTTGACTCATATTACTGGTAGCACACCATCCACCAATTTGGACACAAGTACCTGGAAAATTCCCAAAGACATGAAATTGGCTGATGAGCAGTTTGATCAACCAGGGGCATTGATTTACTCATTGGAGCCTACTTACTCTACGAGATGCTTCAATCAGGCACAAGGACACGTCCTGGCATTTATCCAGTTCTACAAGACATATTTCTTGAATGGACATTCACAGTTCGAACTCCAGCCTCTATTACACAGCATGACCCTCAGCATACATTTCTGCTCCGAGAAGACAACAGTCTAGAGCACAGTTTAAACCGCTTCTGGGAAGTGGAACCCGTGGAGCAATCCTCCATGTCAAAGGAGCAACAAGCCTGTGAACAACACTTCATTACACACACAACCCAACAACAAGATGGAAGATTTGTTTTCAGACTGCCAACAAAGATGAATCCCAAGCAACTTGGATTTTCTCGCCTCTCTGCAGAGCGAAGACTACATGCAATTGAACGCAGACTGGAACGAGAACCAGAACTCAAGTTTCAGTACCACAAATTCATGAAGGAATATGAAGAATTAGATCACATGGAACCAGTGAAGACTCAAGAGTGTAGGCAACCATGTTATGTTCTACGACATCATGGAGTCTTCAAGGAAACAAGTACCACGACAAGGACTCGAGTTGTGTTCAATGGAAGTGCCAATACTTCCAATGGATTGTCACTAAATGACATACTACAAGTAGGTCCTACTGTGCAACAGGATGTGTAATATATTGTACTTCGGTTCAGAAACCATCAAATGTGCTTCACAGCTGAAATAGCAAAGATGTACAGGCAGATTAACGTACATCCACAAGATAGGGATCTACAAAAATTTTATTGAAATATTCTTCTGACGTACACATCCAAGAGTACAACCTCACCACTGTAACATATGGAACCTCTTCAGCTCCATATCTGGTAAAACGTTGTTTAAAGAGACTAGCAGATGACAACAAATGTCAACAACCGAGGGCTGCACAAATGCCGAACAATGATTATTATATTGATGATTTACTATATGGCACCTCAACCATGGAAGGTGCAATTAAGATGCAACAAGATATATCATCTCTGCTTCAAACAGCAGGATTTACATTGAGAAAATGGGCATAAAACATCTCTACATTCTTGGATAAAATCCCAAGGGAGCTACAAGAAACACAACGGACATTATCACTGGATAATGTAGATGGAGTTACAACACTTGGATTTCTATGGAATCCAACAAATGATCAGCTGCAAGTCACGAAATACACCACACAGGTGCAAAAACAAAATCCACAGCGAGTAAAAAAACGAAAGGTGCTAGCCACTACAGCAACAATATTTGATCCTCGCGGACTGCTTTGTCCAGCTATCGTTGACTACAAGGTATTTCTACAGAAACTGTGCCAAGACAAACTAAAATAGGGTGAACTACTTCCAGCTCATCTGCAACAAGAATGCAATCAGCTACTACAAACTATACCAAAACTTTCACAACTCAAGATAAACCGGATGGTTATCTGCTCCAATGCTGCCAATATTCAAATACATGGATTTTGTTATAGCAGTGAACGAGCTTATGGAGCCTGCCTCTACATGTGCACCACAGACAGTAACAACAAGACATATTGTGAACTGCTGTGTTCCACATCGCAGGTGGCACCACTGAAACAATTAACCATACCAAGATTGGAGCTTTGTGCAGCCACATTTTTGTCCAAACTCTACAAGAAAGCCATAGGCGCCTCAACATAACAATACACGAGTCCTAAATATGGACATTTTCTTCCATTGTACTCACATGGATACAGGGTCCACCAAACAAATGGTAGACATTTGTAGGCAGCAGATTTGCTTCTATTCAAGAAGAAACGGCATGATGTTCACGGAAACATCTGCCATTTCAATCCAATCCTGCTGATCTCATTTCAAGAGGAATCGAACCTACAACTCTGTCAACATCCACACTATGGTGGAAGGGACCACAATGACTTACACAGGAGCCATCCAGCTGGCTTACGACAGAAATCAACACACCCACAGACAAACTGGAAAACAGAAATTTGCACATTGCATGTCTACAAACTTTAGAAGAATTCACAGTTAGATATTCCAAGTTGAAAAGTCTCATCAGAGTAATTGGATACTGCAAGAGATTCGTAAGCTACTGCAGAAATCCCAAGGCCAACAGGAAATCAACTATCCTCTCCACACAAATTCTCGAACAGACTCTAATTTGCTGTGTGAGGATCGTACAAAAATTTGTTATGCAAAAGAAATGAGGAATTTAATGGAACAACAAGAGGTTTCAGCCAGCAGTTCTCTCAAGACACTGCATCCCTTCATTGTTAAGGAAGGTCTTCTCAGAGTGGGAGGAAGATTACAGCAATCCACGCTTTCTTATCAAACAATGCATCAGATGATTTTACCTTCAAATCACCATTGCACAAAATTGGTTGTCTCAGCAGAGCACATAAGGCTTCACCATGCTGTGCCATAACTACTAGTATCATCTCTACCAAGAATAAGAAACTCGATGAGAACAGTCATTTATCAGTGCTTAATCTGCTATAGATTCAAGGCACAAGCAACAGAACAGCTCATGGTTGAGCTGCCATCAAAACGTGTGCAATCTTCGTGGCCATTCCTCACTACAGGTGTGGATTATGCTGGACAAATGACACTCAGATTGGAACCAACTCTTAGGAAAGCTGTAAAAAGGTTACATTGTTATATTTGTCTGCTTCGTGACTAAGGCTGTTCATACTGAAGTAGTCACAATCTTATCTCATGGGAAGAAGCAGTGAAATCCATGAAGTATCATTTGCGAGGAACACTAGGTTCTCAGGTTGCCACTTACGAGGAACTGTGCACATTACTTTCTGAGATAGAAGCCTGACTAAACTCCAGAACCCTATGTGCCTTATCTAATGATCCTTCCAATCCAACTTACTTATCTCCTGGGCATTTTGTAATTGGTGAACCACTTACCTAATTACCTCCTGCTGAATGTACTGATGTCAAAAGCATTAGACTTTCCAGGTGGCAAACCTACCAACAACAATTGCTACAGTTCTGCAAATTTGGTCATCCGACCACCTCCGAAGTCTGCAACAGCGTCAACGCTGGTAGAGGACATTCCCTAACCCACAACCAGGCAATCTTGTCCTGCTGAGGGAGAACAACACAACCCTATTACACTGGACCACAACTGTCATCAAGGAAACCTATCCAAGGAAAGATGGCATAGCCGAGTGATCACAATTCGGAACCCCAAGGGAGTTTTTAACCGTCCCGTTATAAATATTTGTCCTTTACCTCGTGTGAATTGTGAACTATAGTGCCGTTGTTTTGGGGGTGGCTGTATGTTGCGCTAAGGGCTAATTTTTTATTTGGATTTTCTCGCACATGTGCTTGACTGTGATTGCAAAACTCTAGACCTTCTTAAGATGAGGCAATTGTCATGACGTAGTGACGTCACAGGCATTTAGACGCTTGGACAAGTGTCTTTGTTCTAATCCTCGGATAGTCGCGTCTTACTCTAGCCTGGCTTCAGTCTTCCTGCGTCAGGGACTCTGTGTGCGTGTTTAGCAATCCGTGAGGGATTAAACAGACAACAAGTTAGTTATACTTGTAATACAACAAAATGCTGTACTTTTTCAAGGCAACCACAAGGGTTATATACCACAATCACATCAGTTATTGTGTTAATTAATGATGTGTTAAGAAATCAGTTCTGCGGTCGTCGTAGGAATCTCGATTGAAACAGTTCTGAGCTAGACGCAATTTATTTGCTGGAGGGCTACACAGGGTAGCTGCAGCAACAGTTACACATTTTACAGACCACAAGGGATTAAAATTTAAATTCGTAGAGGATCTCTTGAGTAGTGAATTGAACAATTAGTGCAAGAAGTGTGAATCAATTCAAGAAATATGTGCATTTTTGGTGAAGTAATAAAAAGAAATTTGTTAAGATTAAAGAAACTCTTCTTACTGGTGTGAACTTTAATTAAACAGTGGTATTTATTGTTATATATTCAATCTAAATCAGTTTAAAATAAGCAGGTTTTTCCGGGTAAATAAATTCTATTGAACCAGGTTCTTACATTGGAAGAGATAGTTCAACCTCACATGCGTTCGAACCGGAGCGAAACGTGTATGTATGTATATATGTCATTAGTATATATGTATTTATGTTTTTTGTGTATATGTAGTTTTTGTGTATACATGTATGTGCGTGTGTATGTATGAATTATGTATGTATTATGTGTGTGTATGTATGTATTTATGTATGGATGTATATGTTTATGTATTTGTATACATGTACGTATTTATGTGTGTATTTATTGCAGTATGTATGTGTGTATGTATGTATGTATTTGTATATGTATATGTGTATGTACGTATGTATGTATGAAGGTATGTATGTGTGTATGTACGAAAGAATATGAGTGTGTACGTATTATGTACGTATGAATGAATGTGTGTGAATGTATTATGTATGTATGTCTATATGTATGTATTATTAGATAAAGATGTGCTTATGATTATATTAATATATATGTGTTAATATGAATGTGTGTGTTTATATATGTATCTCTTATCTCTATATGTATTGTGTGTACGTATATGTGTACATGTATGTATGTTTTTATATACGTATGTATGTTTTTATATGATATATGAATATCTTTATTTATTTGTGTATTTGTGTATTATGTATGTGTGTATGTATATAATTATGAGTGTATGTGTGTATGTATGTATGTATATATGTATGGATATTTACGTAAGTATGTAAGTTTGTATTTTGTATGTATTTATGTATGAATTTTGCATGTGTATATGGTGTATGTACGAATGCATTTATGTATGAATGTATGTACCAATATCTGTACGACGTTATATGTGAATGTATGTATTTATGTTTGTAGGTACGTATTTTTTTATTTATAATATAAGCATTCTAAATTACATATAGTAATATTATCAGAAAATTTTATATTTCATTCTTATATGTAGGAAGTGACGATGTTGATATTTGTTTTTGTAAATCATGTCTTTACAATAAAAGAATTACTATTATTTGTCAATCATAAATCATTAGCTTCAAATTCGTTGTCTCTATTTGACAGATTTATAAATGTAAAATTTTCAATAACGTTTATTTTAATTAATGTTACTAGACTTTCTGTCAGGTAAATATGAGAAATGACTTCAAGTGTAAGTATGTATGTAAAAATGTACGTTTGTATGCATGTATGTTAGTATGTGTGTATGTATGTATGGAATTATGTGTGTAGCTATGTATGTATGAATGTGTGTATAAATGTATGTACTTATTTATATATGTATGTACTTATTTAGGTATATATGTAGATATGTATGTACGTATGAATGAATGTATGTGAGTATGTATTTATATTAGTATATGTATATCTGTACGAATGTATATATGTATGTATGAATGTATATATATATATGTATGTAAGAATGAATGTTTGTATATTTTATATATGTTAGTATGTATGTATGTGTGTGAATGTTTGTATGTACGAATGAAATATTTATGTATTTATGTATGTGTCTATGTATATATATATATGTGTATATGTAAGTATGTATGTTTTGTATGAATGTATGTATGTGTTTGTTGTATGTACGTAGGTGTGTATATATGTGTATGTATATATTGTGTATGTGTTTTTTCTTATACATACGTGGTGTGGCAATAAAGAAACCGGATTCATGCTCTAACCCTTTACTGAAAAATTCAGAAAGTCGAAATATTATCTCCTCTAATGTAGTCCCTTCCTGTATCCCTACACTGCTTCATGCGTATATTCCACTGTTGGAAGCAGTGCTACAGGTCATCTTGTGTTGAGATGTTCAAGAGTGGCGTCGCTTTTGCTTTGACTGCATCCACGGAATCGAACCTGCTTGCTTTGAGCGCAGATTTGATTTTCGGGAAGAGAAAAATGTCGCACGGTGCTATGTCCGGAGAGTACGGTGGATGTTCCATCACTGGAATGTTGTTTTTCGCCAAATACCTCTTCAAAGATAGCGCGTTGTGTGCTGGC
>Ga0131853_10012065_pt1 | contig 15815 bp, 14 predicted proteins | sample TergutLab28metaG_FD_92764 | JGI IMG/M metagenome (GOLD analysis project Ga0131853, IMG submission 92764) | Labiotermes labralis P1 segment gut microbial communities from Petit-Saut dam, French Guiana - Lab288 P1 (version 2) (version 2) | ecosystem: Host-associated > Arthropoda: Insects >...
CAAAAAACTGGCTACTTGGCGATGGAGGAATATGTGTTTTTATGATGCTTTGAACTTTTACTTGCTTTTATTTTAAAAGGGTATTTTCACTCGCGTGAAAATACCCTTTCTTTGACAGTCTGCACTCCGTATGAAATACGGAGTAATTCTGCGTAATCTCTAGCTATTCTGCGACAGACTCTTTTTTCAATGTCTGTTTTACAGGGAGCGGTCTAACCCGAGGTATACACTTTTTCATTATTACTTTACAGCTGCACCCTTTTTGAAAGTTTTCATCGTCAAAGGTGAAGGAGAGGATTAGCCGGGAGATGGCTGGGTAAATTATTATCGAAGAAGTACATGTGCAGACGGGGCAATGACTGTGTATCATCCACTTACCCCTTTATCACAACGATTCCCCCACGCATTTAGCACAGTATCATCTAAATAAGCTTGTATAATCTCACATCGGTTAGGGCATCCGCTACACTCACGCCCGGCAGTACGGAAATTCATATCCCCAATCTCGAAGGAAAACCTCTTCTGCGCCTCTTTCAGGCGGCTGCGTTTGGCACTTTGACGTGCTAAAATAGCGCATCCGCGCGCTCCTGCCAAATGCGACTCTTCGTCAACTCCTATGTCCATTCCGATGACTTCTTTGAAAGCTTGCACGACCCCGGAGTTTTTACTTACGCCACCTTGAAAGACAACGGGTTCAAGAATTTCTTTACCTTGACCAACATTATTGATGTAATTTGAAACGACGGCAACACACAATCCGGCTACTAAGTCCTCTTTTCTGTGGCCTGCCTGGGCTTTGTGCACCATGTCCGATTCGGCGAAAACGGCGCACCGTGCGGCGATTTTTACAGGGTGCGTAGAGCGAAGGGCAAGCTCGCCCATATCTTCCATGGATATACCAAGCCTCTTAGACTGCGCAACTAAAAAAGCCCCGGTGCCTGCGGCGCATAAAGTATTCATCGCATAATCGGTTACTATACCGTCCCGAATCAGAATAATCTTAGAGTCCTGCCCGCCAATCTCCAAAATTGTTCGAACGTCTGGGAACTTAGATAAGGTACCGACTGCATGAGCTGTGATCTCATTTTTGACCACATCGGCGTTTAGCATAACGCCAATTAATTTCCGTGCTGAGCCTGTTGTGCCAACCGCCTCTATCTCTACTGACTCTGGCAATTGTTCCCGCAAGGAGCGAAGCAACCGTTTCACAGCGTCGATGGGATGGCCTTCTGTCCATAAGTATTCTTGTGCCAGCACTTTGCCCTCGGCATTAATAACTACTCCTTTGGTTGATATTGAGCCAATGTCTACACCTAAGCTACATTTCAGAGTTTGCCTAATATCTTCATTCCCGTGTCCATCCTGCTTATTTTCCATCATGCGTGTCGCGTCCTCCTTGCTGATATGTTTTTAATATGCGTCTCATGATTTTTTGCTACCCTGTAAAGCTCCGCTTTATTTTAAACAAGTTTAATGGGTCTCCGCTTGCCATAGACTTACCCCCAAAAACTTATTTTCGGAAGCCCCAAAACGGTGCTTGCGCACAGCCGGTGTCTTCCGCTGCACCGATGGCTGCGCTGACGGGTCGCTGCCGGACGTTTTGCACTTTTCGCTACGTGAAAATGCCACTGTCCGGCCTTCCAGGATGCAGTTAACGCAGCAGGCCTAGCAGTAATGCGAAGCATCTACGACTTGCGGGTGCATACAGGCCTGATGAATAACTGCACGGAATTCCACCGAAAATGAGTTATTAGACAAGATCTTACCATACCACCCCTCCTGACCTTCGCATTCTAAGCATATCGACAAAAGCTTCCAACCTTGTTTGCAGTCCGGCTTCGCCGTTATGTGTGTCAAAGCTTAGATGCAGCACTGGGAGGCTCATATCACGGCTGATTCTATCGAGGGCAGGCATAACGTTTATCTCGGGCGTGCAGCCGAATGATTTCATATGGATGACGCCGTCATAACCCTGCTTGGCATAGGTAACTGTTTGTCCTACGGTGTCTGCGCCATTAGCTCCGGGGAGCCGTTTCAAATAGTCTTTTGCATCTCTCATGGACTTAGATTTGCGGGAGAGAGTCAAAAAAGACACATTCATCTTGCGACTGACAGAACAGCCAGCCTTTGCAAGTTCTTGCTCTAAGTTGAAATTGGAAAACGGCTCCATTAAGGTATACAATTCGCCTACTAGACCGATTCGCAAGCGTTCGTGTTGATTTTGCAAAACAATACTATTAAGCTCACGATTATAATTCCGCCAGAGCGCAGGGATTTTAGTAAGGGATGCGGCATGTAAATCATCCAAGAATCTAGTATGCAGTGCTTCATGGGCACCTGAATGGGCTTCAAAGGCCATGTTTTCTCGCATTTTGTACTCAAAGCGGTCCATTGCTAGCATTCCCGTAAGTGTGTGCAAGCCGACATGAGCAAGAATTCGCGGAGAGCGCTTGCCTCCAATTTTTCTATAAGTATCGAAGGCTTTATCCATAGAAGCCTTCCCTTGTGAAAAACATAAAAAATGAAATTCGTAGCCCAAGTCCCGAAGTATTTGCTCTTGAAGCTCTCCATAATAGCCGAAAATACAGCCGAGGCCTGTTTGAGCCAACACATTAGCGCCTTTGTCTAGAACCTCGATGAAGTTACCAATATTGTACTTGAAGGGAGCGCACACATTTTCTGGACTGTGGCGGCTGCCAATTGCCAGGGTCCTAGCGGTCATTAGTGGGGGAGTCAAAACTTGCGCTTCCGGGAACAATATATTAAAAGCTTTTTCAAGCAGAATATGATAATTACCCATGCGCGGGTATGAAATGACTAGCTGTTCATCTTTCATTGTAAGCCTTCCTTTCGCTTAGAATGTCAATAAAGCTTTCTATCCGAGTTTGCAGTCCAGCTTCCGCTTGCAGCCCATCAAGAAGAATCAGTGCAATAGGTATGTCATCCACTATTCTAATGGTCATGTCACAGGCAAGTGCATCCGGAGCACAGGGAAACACTGTTAGCATCAGAACTCCGTCAATATCTTTCTTGTGCGCAGCGATTGCGCCGACGGCTTCACGGGCGGCAGACCAGCAGAGCCTTGGGGATACATCTTTGGAGCGAGGCATAGTGTCATTTTGGTCGAAGCGGTCGGAGAAAAATATCACATTATCAAGCTCTGACAAAATATTTATCACAGAACCCCCGATATATGGGTCGTGCATAACATAAGGGCGGCCTGCAAGCAGAATTTTTAAGCTATTCGATGACAGTAAGTTATGTTGGCTCCTGCGCAAGCTTTCGTCATGGCGGATTTGCGCCTCTACGCCATTTTCATATGCTCGCCGTACTTGACCTGCACTCTTACCCAGCTCTCTGCCCATGCGGCGAAAGCTTTTGTACTGTTCTTTGTAATTATCCTCATATAGGGCATATTCTAAAAGATTTGCACTCGGATAGGTGTGGCGGATTACATCACCGATGCCCCAAAAACGTGTACACATGGCTTTGCCGCCGTTTTTTTCTACGGCGTATGGAGATAGGATATAATCGCAACTACTAATCAAGGAGCGCACATGTCCAAGATAAGCCTTTGCAGGCAGGCAAGATTCGCTGACGGAGTCCCTTGCACCGTCCTTAAAAATGGCCTCGTTTGTAATATCGCTCACGAGAATGTCACAGCCGAGCTCCGTAAAAAAAGACTCCCATAGGACGCCGTATTGGTAGTAGAGTAATGCTTTTGGAATGCCTATTGTCATAGAAGTATTCACCTGCGTTGTTGAATTTATCGTCGTTATCGTCTTTAGTCTGTGCAAAAGAAGGGAATTTAAACATCGGAATATGAATATAGTTAATCTACAAACAATCAATTATGCTCAGATATTTAATAGCTAAATTAGGAAGGCAGGTTGTCTTACGGCAACCTGCCCGCCTTAGCATCCCGGAGAAGGATTCTTATCATACCCGGAAGAAATAGTGACCCGTCGGCGAAGCGAAAGATATCGGCGCAGCATTAGCGATGTTTTTCGCGAATGCCATCGGCCGAAGACGAAAAATCGTGAGATGAGGTTCCTTCAAAAGGGAACCTATTAATACGTAATTTAAAGCAAAGCGCAGCTTTGCCGGGTTACGGGCGGCATATAGCATATAAATTCTTAGTCTTACCCGGTCGGAGTAAACACCGGGGCCTCAACGGCGTTTCTGTAGCCCGGTCTTGATGTTTGGGGTTTGAATGAGAGACTTATAAATGGTGCAAGCGTTTTTAGGTGGTTAGAAGCTGCTAAGCCCAGTAAATTTAACTTGCTTTTAGGGAACTTTACAAATGGTGTGTTGACACTTTTAAACGCATGATGTATAGTTACAATAATTGTAGTTGAGCAGTGGGCGAGTATCGATGAGAATATTACTAAGGAGGAATACTTATGCCACTTATTCATGTACGTGCTTTCAGCGGAAGAGATTTGGAAATCAAGAAAAAAGCGGCCGAAGCCATGGTAAAAGCCGCCAGTGAAGCAATGGGCGCACCGGAAACGTCTTTTAGCGTCATCTATGAAGATGTTGAGCGAGAGGCTTGGGACGAAGAGGTTTCAAAGCCCGTAATCGAGCCTTTGCGTGACAAAATGATTATTGAACGTGGAGTTACTGTGGAATAGTTCTAATAGTTTCATAAGAACAGCGCCTCAAGCATACTGCTCGGGGCGCTGTTCTTTGTACAGCTATATATAGTCAACGCATTTTATACTCTAGCCTTATAAGCTTTTCAGTTTTTGCCGTCTACATTGCGAGTCAAAAAGCTCTGGTAGACTACAAAAACGAAAATTGCAGCAAAAGCCGGACTTTGATTAAGAAATTGCTGTGTCGTCAGCCGAACTCGGCTTTGTCTCACTTTAACGTCAAGGTGAGAACTGTACAAAAATATACCTTTCACCATCCGAAATAAGTCGCCCGAACGGAATACCCAGCTGACAGTTGAGCATGAACGGATTAATAGGGCTCTGAGTAATTCTCATCACGTTCATGCTGCAATCCATTCCTAAAAGCAACGCATCATCGGATAAAAGCTCTTTAGGAAAGCCCCAACCATCTACCACAGGAAATACCGCTCTAAAATAAAATTCATCAGAGTGAGCGTTTAGCTTCCCTAAAAATGCCCAATCACTTGAGGAGATATTTTCAAAACCTTCGCGAGAAGTTTCAGTGAATAGGAACCGACTATTTAGAACGATTACCTGAGTTTGGTCACTATATCCGGTCTCTCGGAACTCATCTAAAAAGTTTCTAGCAATTATATGATCATCTATTTCTATCAGACGGTAATTATTTATTTCAGTGACACTTGCAAGAAAAAATACTACGCAAACAGCTCCGGTTAAAGCTCCGGCCAATACTCGCAATACCTTGACTTTACATATTATTTCTGCCAGCGCATCAATTACCATGGCAATGCCAAAAACGGACGGGTAGACATTTCTAAACGCCAAAAAATTATTCTCAAGTAAGAAGAACGGCGCAAATGGTGCAGCGGCAAGCACAAGTCCTGCCAGAATTTTGATGTAAGGGATATTACGTCTTTCCTCATCGTTGATTATTTTCATCGCACAAATCACGGCGAATGCCAAAGCTAAAATTGCAGCTAATATCTGCAATATACTTATCTCAATATCGAAAAACCCGAAGAATCCTGTGTTAATCATGTCCAGATTGCGGGTAGTCAGAAGCCTCCATATATTTCTGGCGGCGTTTACAAAATGCGATATAATCCCCTCGGATACTATAGACCCGCGGGATGCTACTTTACCATGATTCCAAAACAGAAGGTAGTAAGCTACAATTGCGATCAAAGCAACAAAAGGAGTCGCAATAATTTTAATTTTATGCTCATCAAGATCTTTGAAGTGAAGTGCTATGATAAATAGAGTGAAAACAAAATTGAACACAATAATTTGCTCATAGAAGCCGTGCGCTATTAGGTTAAAAGCAAAATACAGGGCCAGCATTGTTCCTTTTCGGATTGAGTCTCTATCCAAAAACCTTAATAGCATATAACATGACAGTATGGAAAAAAACATGCCTGGCACGAATCTAGTTGAAGCACCTATCCAATAAATCGCTTCGATATTTAAAGGGACAAAAGCGAGAACGATAAGTCCGGCTACACCAAAGTTAATGCCGGATTTTCTAAGCACTTCTTTGAATAAATATAAGGTAGCAAAGCTCATAGCAGTATAGAACAAAAGAACAAGTTCCATTCGCGGCCAGAACCATTGAGTTATATACGCATCTGCAAAAAAGGCTATGGGGCGGAAAGTATAGAGGCCGTACCATAGGATTATATCGTTCCAAATATCAGCATTTCGTCTATAGAAAATGCCGTAAGTATTATTATCGTCAAGATAATTAAAATAGGTGAAGCCAAAATAAAAAACTCGAAGTAACATTACAATTCCAAGCCCCGCCCAAAATAATAATCCCCAATTGACTTTTTTCATTAAGTGAAACCTCCTATAATACACAAAAATTTCTCGCCTAGATATTTTCGCATACTTTTTATATGAATGCAAGTTTTATACCACTGAGAGTATGTAATAAAAAACAAAAACTGTTGACAAATAAAAAAATACGGGTATAATGTGTATTAAGTTAATATTTTTTAAACGTTGAATAGAAGAGTAAGTAATTTTTACTGGTTACAGAGAAGCCTTCAAATGCTGAGAGAAGGTGCTAAGTAAGATTACTGAATATGGTCTAGGAGTTTTAAAGCCTGAGGCATGTTTGTTTAGGGCTTTACGTGTTTGCACGTTATAGCAATAGGATATGATAGTATCCGATTTTGAGGTCTTTGCAGCGATGTGAAGATAAACTAGGGTGGTACCACGAAGTTGATTTTAAACTCTCGTCCCTAGAAAGCATATATGAGCTTTCTAGGGGGCGGGAGTTTTTTTGTTTTTTATGTATACATATCGGGGGCGTGTTTTTTATGATTGTTCTTAAAAGCGTAGATAAGCTTTACAATAATAATGTGTATGGACTAAAAGATGTTACTTTGAACATTGAAGAAAGAGATGTTTTTGGCATAGTAGGCAAAAGCGGCGCAGGTAAAAGCACCATGCTTAAGCTCATAGGTCTATTAGAATCACCAACAAGTGGTGAGCTAGAGATACTAGGGCATAATACAGCTAACATATCATCAAAGGAAGCAACTCAAACTAGAAAAAATATAGGCACAGTCTTTCAAGGCTACAATCTTTTAATGCAGAGGAATGTGAAGAAGAACATTGCATTTCCTCTGGAAATTGCAAAAAAAGATAAATCAGTAATCAACCAGCGCTGTTTGGAGCTTGCTGAAATGGTAGGATTATCAGATAAGCTGGAAAGCTATCCGTCACAATTATCCGGCGGGCAGAAGCAAAGAGTGGCAATAGCAAGGGCTCTTGCAGTTAGTCCAAAGATTTTACTTTGTGACGAACCAACATCAGCCCTAGACAGCTACACCACAAAAGAGATTTTAAAGCTGCTAAAAGATATAAATAAAAAAACAGGTATAACCATTGTAATTATAACCCATGAAATAGGCGTGGTAAAAGCAATCTGTAATAGAATGGTGGTACTAGATAATGGTTCTGTAGCGGAGCTTGGGCATACTAAGGAGATTTTTGCAAATCCGGGGTCTGAAGAAACTAAATTATTATTAGGAATAGGGGAAGGAGAAATTTAGATGAATGGACTATTTGACACTTTCATGGATTTCAGATGGATATTATTAGATGGTACTATAGAAACCCTTTATATGGTGTTTGTATCGGTAATTTTAGCCTATGCCATAGGTATACCTGTAGGTACGTTGTTAGTAGTAACTGCTCCTGAAGGACTTATCCCTAATAAGTTTATAAGCACTGTACTTGGCGGCATTGTTAATGCTATTAGGTCAATTCCTTTTGTTTTGACTATTGTAATTCTGATACCTTTTACCAGATGGATAGTGGGGACTGCCCTGGGTTCGCCGGCAGCCATAGTACCTCTAGTAATAGGCTCATTTCCTTTCATCTCAAGAATGGTGGAGTCTGCACTTAGAGAAATTGACCCAGGCGTAATAGATGCTGCAAAGTCTATGGGAGCTAATAACCTTCAGATTATCACAAAGGTCCTGATACCTGAATGCATACCATCCTTAATTAGGGGCTTTTCCATTACTACTATATTGCTGGTAAGCTTTTCAGCTATGGCTGGAGCTGTTGGGGCTGGAGGCCTTGGACGTATAGCAATACGTTATGGCTATCAAAGGTTTCAAGATGATGTTATGTTTTTAACGCTAGCGATTATTGTAGTAATTGTTGCCATTATTCAGTTTACATTTAACACCTTAGCCGCAAAGTTAGATAAAACTTTACTCTAATTATTAGTCAGAAGGAGAGATAGAAATGAAAAAAATATTATTAGTAGGATTAATTTTGATTTTAAGCTTAGGATTTGTAGCTTGCGAGAGTGACAATGGCAATAGTCCGAGTACAGCAGCTACAGAAATTGTTATAGGTGCAACGGCCGTACCTCATGCAGAAATACTTAACCAAGCAGTAAGGCCTATTTTAGCGGAGCAAGGCTACGAGCTTAGAATAATAGAGTTTGATGACTTTTTTATTCCTAACAGGGCTTTAGCGGATGGCGATATAGACTTAAACTTTTTTCAACATAGGCCTTTTTTAAATAACTTCAATGAGGCTAATGGTACAGCTTTAGTGCCGGTTGCTGGGGTGCATTTTGAGCCGCTTAGGGTTTATGCCGGAAGGTTGGATAGCTTAGATAACATACCTCAAGGTGCGGCAATTTCTATCCCGGATGACCCATCTAATGAGGCCAGAGCCTTACAATTACTGGAAGCGATAGGTTTAATTGAGTTAGAATCAGGGCTTGGACTAAACGCTAGGGCCGGGAACATAGTTTACAATCCGCACGAGCTAAACATAACCCCCATTAGTGCAGAGCAGCTGCCAAGAACTTTGGATGACGTTGATTTTTCGGTTATTAATGGAAACTTTGCACTAGCTGGTGGAGTTATTCACAGAGCCATATATGGCGCAGGGGAGAGCACAGATTCAGAAGCGGCCATAAACTTTACGAACTATGTGGTAGTAAGAGAAGGTGAAGAAAACGAAGAGATCGTGAGAGCGTTGGTTGCTGCTATTAATAGCGATGCGGTGAGAGATTTTATTAATAATAATTATGATGGCAGGGTAGTACCGAGGTTTTAGAGTGGTCAAAAGAGCCTCAGCAAGCTTCGCTTGACCTAAGCAAGTGTACCCTCTTGCTCCGCTGGATATTCTTCCGGTTCCAGCCGATTCTCCTCAGACGGGAGAAAGAAACCGGATGAAGTATCCGATGGCACGTTTTCCCGGCAATGGATTTTCGTACATGTTCCTAGTGCGTGCCTTTTTTCGCTGTAGGCAAAAAAATCAGTGCCCGTCTTGCGGATTAGCAGTCTGCGACGCTCAAAAAATAGTTTGCCTAGAGTCAGATATCTCCTGTTGCAAATTTATTACAATAGGAGATATTTTAAGTTTTGGCAAATTATGAACGCAGGCGAATTTCATATCCGCTCGAAAATCAATGAACCTAAATCTGAGTTTGAGTTTTAACTAAAAATGAACCGCTTATGGTTATATCAAATTGCAGTCTAAACTATAGTATCAATACCATTTTAGGAGGTATCGATATGTTTTCAGTTGATAAGCAGTTTTCAAATGCAAATATTTCACGGACTGTGCGTTTTAACGAGCAAATATTTAACGAGCTACATGAAATTGCAGAAAATAACGACATCTCTTTCAATATGTTAGTTTTACAATGTTGTCGTTATGCTCTAGACAATAGAAGGAGAGCGTCAATATGAAAAGGTCAAACTATAAAAAAGCTTTACGCAAGCTCGCAAAAAAACATGGCTTGCCAGTTGATGAAATATCCCGTGATATAGATATTGCAATAAAAGAAGCCCAGGCCCATCCTGACATAGCGGTACAATCAAGATGGGCAGATATACCAAGTAAAGACCCTATGCCCACCTCAGAAGAAACTATGAAGTACTTAGCTAAGAAGTTTAGCAAATACTATAAATCTTAGTTCAATGCAGAAGACATACGAATATATCTATCCGCCTGCTGTGCCGCCACAAGCCCTTCGCCAACCGCCTTCGGCAATTGGTAGGGCCAGCCAGTACAATCACCTGCGGCAAATACGCCGGGGATATTTGTCTGCTGCAGACGATCAACCACTACTATTCCATCCTTTAGCTCTATTCCTGCTATGAGACTGTCAAAGGGCATAGTTTCTTTAACGAAGAATACTCCGTCGCAAGGGATGTAACCCTCACTTGTTTCTAGCCCGCGAACAAAGTCATCGCCAACAACTTTTGTTGCTCCCGACTTTACTATATGGACATTAGCAGCTATTTTTGAGAGAAATTCAAAATCGGCAACGGCTTCCTCCGAGTCTCCTACAAGAACTGCTGTTTTCTGGCGGTAGAGCATTGCGTCACAAGTAGCGCAGTAGCTTACTCCGCGCCCAAGAAATTCCTCTTCGCCCTCTATCCTATTTCCTTTAACTATGCCTGTCGCTAGTATAATAGTTTTTGCGTCCACTACCTCATTATCAAAATTAATTGAAAAGTAATCACCCATAGACAATATTTGAAGCACACGGCCCTCTCTGATATCTGTCTTTAGAGCCTCGGCATGAGAGTAAAACTTATCCAGCAAGTCACTGCCCGAAAATCCGGGGAAGCCAAGGACATTGTCAATTTTCTCCGCTTTATATATAAAGCTGCTTTCACGGCTCCGGCCTAATACTATTGCTGAGCGCCCTCTTGCGTATGCGTTAATGGCGGCTGAGAGCCCGGCTGGGCCTGCGCCTATGATTGCTATGTCTGTCATGATGACCTCCTGAAATCCACTTTAATTAAAGTATAGATTATATCTGAGATTTTTGATATAATATGCACATATAAAGAAATGCGAAGCATTTCATCATAAATTGTGTAACTCGACTTTTCATAAGAAAAGTCGAGTATAAATAAAGCCGAACGCACAATATGGAGTATAATTTCAATGCGGCTTTTGCGAAGGCAAAAGTACTGAACACTTTTCGAAAGTTATGCCAGGTCTGGTTACAAATATAGTATACCAATTCTCATCAAAAATCAAACTCACAGGAGACAAATATGAAATCTTTAGTTATCGCAGAAAAGCCCTCAGTAGCTCGTGATATGGCGCGAGTTTTAAAATGCAGCGGGCGCAGCAAAAGCCATATGGAAGGCGGAACATATGTCATAACTTGGGCAATGGGGCATCTTGTAAGCTTAAAGGATCCGGAAGGTTATGATAAAAGGTATAAATCATGGGAACTAGATCATCTGCCGATCGTGCCGAAAAAAGCGGAGTTTATGGTGATGCCCAAAACAGCGCACCAATATAAAGCGATTAAAGATTTGATTCACAGAAAAGATATAAAAGATATTATTATAGCGACAGATGCAGGGCGTGAGGGCGAGCTTGTTGCCCGCTTGATACTTGAGCTTGCTGGCAATAAAAAGCCAATTAAGAGGCTTTGGATTTCGTCGGTTACGGACAGGGCTATATTGGATGGGTTTAAAAATTTGAAAGACGGTAAAGCATATGTACCGCTGTATCACTCGGCTCTTGCCCGGGCGCAGTCAGATTGGCTTGTGGGTATTAACGCTACCCGTGCACTTACAACTAAGCATAACGCTCAGCTCTCCTGTGGTCGTGTGCAGACACCGACTCTTGCTATGGTTGCTAAAAAAGAGGAGGAAGTGCGCTCTTTTAGGCCTAAAGATTTCTATACTGTCAAATTGAGTGCCGGCGGATGTGAGTTTATCTGGCAGGACAAAAAGAGCGGTGCTCATAGAATATTCGATAAAGACCAAGCGGATAAAATTATTGCCGACATCAAGAATGCATCAGTAAAAATAGTCGAGGTACAAAAGAAGCGCTGCAAAGAGATGGAGCGAGGTCTTTATGATTTGACACTTTTACAAAGGGACGCTAATAGGCTCTACAATTTTTCACCAAAAGAAACACTTGACCTTGCGCAAGCGTTGTATGAGAGGCATAAGGTGCTTACGTATCCGCGGACTGACTCTATGTTTATATCGACCGATATCGTGCCGACACTCAAAGATAGGATTAAAGCCATCCGCTTCGGCCCGTTTAAGAAATTTGCCTCAGACATTTTAGGCTCAGGTATAAAAGCTAATACTACATTCGTAGATAACAGCAAAGTGAGTGACCACCACGCAATTATCCCTACAGAGGAAGCCGTAGAGCCTTCAAATCTTACAGATAGGGAATTGAAAATATACTCACTTATCATAAAGCGTTTTTTGGCATGTCTTATGCCCCCATTTGAATATGACGCAATGAGTGTCGTGGCGGAGGCTTGTGGCCATAAATTCATAGCAAAGGGAAAGACTGTGATAAACGCTGGATTCAGAGAGGTCTACGGGCTTAAAATGGCAGCTAATGACGATGAGGGAGACGATGTTAAAGAGCAGCTTCTGCCTGAATTTACACGTGGTCAAGTGCTTCAGATAAGCCGCCAAAACACTGTGAAAGGGCAAACATCCCCCCCGCCGTACTTCACAGAAGGAACTCTGGTGTACGCTATGGAAAATCCAAAGGCCTACGCTTCAGGCGAATATGCAAAAACATTAGGAGAGACAGGCGGCCTCGGGACGGTTGCCACCCGTGCTGATATTGTAGAGAAATTGTTCGAGTCATTCTACATTGAAAAGCGGGGCAACCATATTTTCGCAACAGGAAAAGGTAAGCAAGTGCTTCAGCTTGCGCCGGAGGATTTACGCTCGCCGGACTTGACTGCAATTTGGGAGCAAAAGCTTATGAGTATCGCCAAGGGGCGGCTTAGAAAAGAAGAATTTTTAGCGGAGATTGAGGGATATACAAGAAAAATTATCACAGAGATTAAAGCATCTGTGGCTGTTTTTAAGCATGATAATATCACAGGCAAAAAATGCCCGGATTGCGATAAGTGGCTCTTGGAGGTATCCGGTAAAAAAGGGAAAATGCTCGTTTGTCAAGACAGGGAATGTGGGCATAGAAAGTCAATTTCTCTGAACACAAACGCACGCTGCCCAAAATGCCATAAAAGAATGCAGTTAAGCGGAGACGGCGATGGACGGCAATTCTCATGTATGTGTGGTTTTAGAGAGAAAATGGCGGCATTCGAGGAGCGTAAAGAAACAGAAAATGCCGCTAAACTTAACAAGCGGGACGTTGATAAATACTTGAAGAAAGTTAATGAAACCGAAAAAGCACCGGCAAACTCAAAAATAGCAGATGCGCTCAAAGACTTTAAGTTTTAGGGTGAGAGTAGTGCATAATTACTCTAAGCTTGCCCCAAACTAAGTTTGGATCTGCTTCGAATCTTGCTTTCAAAATATTTAAGCAGCTCTAATGCTATAAGAAGGGGGTAAACAAAATGCCAAAAGCTAAAGGCTCTAAAAATCAAACAAACTTTAAAGACAGCGAGCATATAAAAAGAAATATGCCTGATAAGAACTTAGACGAGGGAATCCCGCACAATGCGAACAAAGAGGCATTGGGACCTAATACTAACTTTAAAAGGTAGACTTCTTTAAATTCAATATAACTAAAGCAGTATTTAAGTTTATTTCACGGCTTAAATACTGCTTCGTCATTTTTGTCTCCATATCTATCTTTGCATCTTATTAACCGATGCTTCACATTAACGCATTTAAAAAATCAAACAATAAGAATGATATTTTCCTTCTATCCATTGCCCGCTACCCATTAAAACAAAGTTTTATGGTTTCTCTCTTCTAGTCTAGCAGAAAAATATCTGTATTTATTTGTTTTGTTTTTCAAGTTTGTTGACTATATGAACAAAAACACTATTTTTATCCCTTCTACACATTAACCCCGCCATACTTCACAATCCTAAGCCAATATCCATGAGTACCCTCATGCGCCTCTTCACTGTCGCAGTTTTGGAACCCCATAAATCCTGCTGCTTTGACAGTCTCTTCACCGCGCGCGGCATAAATATCTGGTATGCCAAATGCAATATCCACATACTCACCCTGCTTCTTACGGCCCAGTACCAAGTGGTTGAATTTTCTATAAGCATTAATTACCAAATGGTCATTATGTAAATTTTCGAACTGACTGGGCAGGAAATTAAGCTCGTTTGGAGTTATTCGTACCCACTCTTCATTGTCATCTTGTTTTTTAAACGGGCGTATTTTGGAGCAGCTTTCAAATATGTTTTGTAAATACTGCAGTTCATGAGTTGCAAGAATCGGATTTTCTGGCGGTTTTTCGGCTTCTGGAGGCGTTTCAAAAGCTAAACTGTCAATTTCATTTAGCTTTTCGTTTATTTTATTGGCTACATCTTTGAGGGCTCTTTCGGCAGAGCTTTCTTCCATCGTTTCAAAGAACTCTTCAGGCTCGACGGGTGGGTAATCCGGTAGATTTGGAATCGTAAAGTTTTCTATGAAATTAGGAATTTCTGCCTGAACTATGGTAGGGGATCCTTCTTCATGTATTATTGGAGAGACCTCGACCTCTTCAATTTCTGCGTTTTGTGAGGTGTCGTCATTTGCAGGCTGCACTGGCGGAGGCGAGGTGTTTGGGGGTCTCTTACTATGTATTCGTATGTCATTCTTCCACATAGTTTCACCGTCTCTATAGCCTACTATGGGAGCCCTCATAGTATTTCCTTCAGGAACCATAATCCCTGCGACGTTAAAGGTTTTAAGTGGCAAGCCGGAATCATCAACATCTCTCGAACTACAGCTCCACTTAAGCTCTGCCACTCCGGAGGCATTTGCGATTACCTTGCCAATATTGACAGCCAAGCTCTCCCCTTTATCGGCTGCTACTATATACGCATTACAAACTGTGCCTGGCTTTAGGTTTTGAACGCTAAATACTACTTTTGCTAGCTCTCCTTTTGCTTCCAATATACATTTACCAAAGGCTCTTTTGCCATATACGGTAAATTCCGGGGAAACCTCAGTCAATATTATTTGGTGTCTTTGATAATTTTGAGACATGTCCATATCCTCCCTGGTAGAATAGAGTTTTTACAAATATATTCGTAAGGTAGGGTAAATATACAGGAGAATAGACTTTTCTAGTGGTATAATTATTCTGTTAACTGATTCTAGCAGTCATAATTGGGAGAGGCTACAATGATCATGACATATTACTTTCTAAAAGTGTGCGGACCCTTTTTCCTAGAAACAATTACGAAAATACTCCTGCTGCAAGGTCATTTGGCACTATCAAGGAACTCTAAGGTAGTTATAATTCAAATTGATGCCTTGAAATTACGAACATGGAATTTGATCAGATAGATGAGAAAGCGATTGAAGTATATGACTTGGATATCAAGAATAAAATGTTTGATTCTGTTTTGTTTTAATAAAAAGACTTGACTCTCAAAACAATGTGACTACTAATGGTATCTGCATTAACTAGCAATGGCGATGTTATCAAACTAGCCAAGCACTCATAACCCAGACTATGTACAGTAAAAAGGCTAAAAAGATTAATGTAATGCCCCAAGGATAACAGACACGAAATAAAAAGGTCTATCGCAAAAAAACTTCAAGTTACGCAAGCTGACATCGTTTTTCGTACGGTGTCAGTTTTGTTTTGAGCTGAATACGTTCGTAGTTGTAGAAATGTACGTAATCATCAATCAAAGATTTTGCCATGGCAAAGTCTTTGATTTTTTGCCGATTAATACACTCTGATTTCAAAATACTGAAGAAATTTTCAGCC
>Ga0131853_10012067_pt1 | contig 15815 bp, 10 predicted proteins | sample TergutLab28metaG_FD_92764 | JGI IMG/M metagenome (GOLD analysis project Ga0131853, IMG submission 92764) | Labiotermes labralis P1 segment gut microbial communities from Petit-Saut dam, French Guiana - Lab288 P1 (version 2) (version 2) | ecosystem: Host-associated > Arthropoda: Insects >...
ATGTGGTTTCTATAATGTTAATATCTGTACTTAACATGTAATTAACGTATGAGTGACATAAAGCCATTAAACTGAACTACATAAACACTCGCATTAACGCCGTGGTCGTTCTTAGGGCTCCAATCACTTTACATGGCGCTTCCAACTCCCTTACAAGCAACTAACAGTCACGCAGGCACGATTAACACTGCATTCCACTCTCAAGGTCATCAACGCTGTCGCGCGACGCATCAGCTGTGCAGGTTGTAGTATTTGGAACCGCAAGAATCCCCCAAATTTCTCAGGCCATTATCTCCGTAACCGTTCAACTTTGGATACAGGTGTTTTGGGTTATATCGGTATACCTTAACATAAGGAACACTCTCCCGAAGCCTGGCACATTCCTCCTGGGACACCCTGTATATAAAATGTATAAAATTTACACATTAAAACATGTCGGAACGTTTGAATGTTTTAATGTGTAAATTTTATAAATTTTATGTATGTACAGTAGTTGGTATAATAATTGTATAGTTGAAATATTTTGTCTCGGGTAGCGCTAAAGGTTAGAGCGGGTGTTGAAGGTGACACGGAGCCTGTATGCACTATACACAATCTAGTAACGGAATTCTGGGACAGGTCTGTGTCGGCACTCGCTATTAGTCACTTCTTCGTCGGTCATTAGTCTGAGCACATAATTTAAATACGTAAGTGTGCATTAGCCAGGGTAGGTTCTTTCCTCTTCGTAATAAGTTTACGTATAATAGCATCGTAACTTGTACATAACACAAACTAAAGTGCCGTCTTCTCTTTGCCACATAGTCAGCAGTTGATGGCTTAAAGCTGTTGCATAGTGTCAGGCGCATATGCAAAATTTTAGTATCATAAGCGATGGAATTGCACGAGCTGGCCACTTGCTAACCTTCCGAAAGTATGGTGTAGTTCGATAGAGTAGTATTAAACAGGGTTCTGCTTTGCTGCCGAAACTTGTGGAAATCGATGTAATTCAGAAATATGTGGAATTATTTTTTACCAATCACCTCAGCATCCACCTGGAACAAAATCTATTTATTCTGAAAGTAGAAGTAGCATGTTTCTACGAAACATAGAGGGAAAACATTATTCTGAAGAGAAGACCAAAATTTGACCGGCTGTTCTTTTTTTCCAGAGAACAAGACGACAAGACGTAAGACAAGCATTTTCATCAGGTCGCAGTTTTTGTTGCCAGAAGTTTGTCACTGATTACACAAATCTGGCAGCAGAAGGTAGGTGAGCAGCGTATAAAGCTGTCCTTCACATGGTTCCCAACGGATCATGACATTTTATGACACAGGGACATCAAACACGCTTCGTTTATAGGGAAGGATTCTCAAGATATATTTGCGTGTATCATCCACATTCTAGCAGCACGTTTTTAGGCGCGTCCATAAAATTGCGAAAAGCAACTATTGGGTTTGTCATGCCCGTCTTTCTGTCCGTCCGCACGGAACAACTCGGCTTCCACTGGAAGGATTTTCATAAAACTGATATTTAAATATTTTTGCAAAATCTGTTGGGAAAATTCAGAATTCATCAAAATCTGATGAAAATAACTACTGTACATGAAGACGTGTCTACCTTTATGATAACATCTCGTTGAATTCTTTTTTTGAATGAGAAATTCTTCGGAGATAGTTTGTAGAAAAAATCCAAAAACCTATTTTATGTTCAATAATTTTTTTCCCGAACGCCGCTTTGTTTATGAGATAATGTGGAAAAATATGTTAGAGCCGGACAGACCACAGGTGACAATACGGCGCATGTGCTTTGCATACTGGTTAACTAAGACTACAGACACGCATTCAGAATATTTAATAAATATTGCTTTTCCACAGCAAAAATGGTTTCGGGAAAGCGCGTCAATGTTACGGTATTCGTACATTTCCTGTCTTGAATTGCGATGGTTTCCTTTAAATCAGTGGTTGTGAATGTCAAGCTTGGAAACACTGAGCATCGTGTGGTCACAGCTTGTATCAGAGTACTGTCAGACATTCGCTGCCCTAGGTAAAAACATAAATACCTCTAAACACGGACATTGTTCTGAGAGCAGGAAGAGAATTCTTGCAGATTCTATTAAACCTTTCATACCAGCCCCACCCTCCTCCCTGCTAGTTGTCCACCTATTATGGTCACAGAAATGCTTGCGTGTAGTCTGCATCACGCTACGTGCTTCTCTTGCAACACGTCCTGCGGGCTGGATGAAATAAGACTGGGGGGGTTGAAAGGGACAACAATAGTAGGAAGAGAAGGGGGAGCTTCGACATTGTTCTACAGCTATCCGATGGACTTCAATCCGAATCCTCATTTTACGAAGGATGTATTGTGTATAGAAGAAAGCGCAGGGAAACTGAATTTACGTTTGTGTTTCAGCGACAGCATTCAGCCTAAATAACGAACGTCCTTCGGTGCTACATTGAAACTTCGTGTCCTGTAAAAGATAAATTCATGTTTTGAAATTTGCTGGTAGTTCACATATTTAGTAACGAAAATATCAAATCGAAGTGGCATATACGAACAAGCAGACAATTCGGGAAATGCTTGTCACCACTCCCTTCGGTTTCTGTACTTTCCGGTCTTCAACTGAAATAAGTAAACAAATAAAATAATATAATAATAGTATCTAACTTCTTTTATATGGTTGTGAAGCCGACTGCCACGCCCTAGGTGAAGATATGGGTTGAGGATGATTAATAACAAGGCGTGGTCTGCTGAGGGGAACATTGTAACCGAAGAGGGGGGAGCAACAGAAGAATGAGGCTAACTGCGTAATTATAGGCTTTATAAATTATAATCTTCACTCTTACTGTTAGAGTGATGAAATCGACCAGAATAATAAATGTGACAGGATTCATGAACAGTCAGTTGCTTGTCGAACACTATTTATTATACGAAATAATTGCATCTTATCAGTTAATCTTGTTTGTAAAAACAGCAAAAAATGGGCACCAATTGGGTGGTGGTAATGGTGATGGTGGACGTAATAGTACTAGTAGTAGTACTAATAGTCGCAGTAGTAGTCCCGTCAAATATAGGAAACCAGAATGTCTAACACAACTATATGATGGTAGAGATATGTATAGAATTTATTACATAAAGAACAACTACATGTTTCGGCACTTTTAATTGGCCATTTTCAGGTTGATAAATGAAAAAACTTAGTAAGCAGCTATACTCGATTTATGTGGGTTGTATACAGTGGGGAGGTAAGAGGTGAGGTGGGTACGAGATCTCGTGTGTGTTGTGTAGGATGGGTGGTGTGGGTACAGGGGTTCTGTTATTGTATGCTATGTCTAGGTTAATATAGTTGGATCTATGGTATCATCTTGTATTTGTAGAGATTGTATGTACATGTACACTTAGCTTATAAATATACAGTGTGCAATTTTTATATAAATGTAGTTTCTATGGTTATAGTGGGTTCATTGATCTAATCACTTTGTTATTATATTTACTATTATAATACATCAAGTTTCGTTTTCATATAGTTGTGTTAGACAAGTATATACACTCCAATCTAGTTTATTATAAACACAACGGGGATGACGAACCTTATGATAAATATAGTAAGTCTGTGCAATTTTTCAAGAGTCTTTAAACTTTCAAATCAACCATGACTTGTCTTATACTCCAGAACCTCCGATTTTGAACACCTTTCTTGAGCCTTTAGATTCAAATCTTCGAAAAACGACCTTGGATGACATGAAAGCCCAGAGTTATGTTGCGTTGGTTGTGGCTGTCAGTCCAGTGGCTAACAGCCTGTACATGCTTGGCATAACGACCTTTCTATTCTGCAATACCTATTCAAATTTGAAACCACCAACAGAGCTTTCAACAATTCCTCTAGTTTCCCTGTTTGAGAAAGAACTGATGAATGCACACGCACTTTTCTACATGCCTCCCTGTTACATTCACTTCGTTTAATTCGCTTTGTAACAACAAGTGCCTGGCCTGAATTTAATAGCTTTCTCAATTTCTCAGTACAGTAAGTACAAAATTATAACCTTTAAATTTGATTGTTGTCATAGTTCTGAAAAGTTCCAGGCCAAAGTCCAGTGTGTTTACATTATGTGTGGCACATGCCTACAAACATAGAGAACATTTGACATTCAGAGGACCGTGCATCGTGATACAGTCTTATAGTGAAAGCCAACGAGATGCACCATTCCTCACATTTGATAAAGTGCTCTACAGGTTTCGGACATGTCCACTGCCCGTCATCAGGAATATCTCAACACTGTATACATGCAATGCTCTAGAGTGACAAATACTTATTTCGTGTATACAGTATTGAGATACTCCGGATGATGGACAGTGGACATGTCCGAAACATGTAGAGTACTTTATCAAATAAATTTGAGAAACAGTGCACCTCGTTGGCTTTCAGTATAAGAATATATCAGAGAACATCCTGTGTGTTCCAAGTGGATCTAGTCGCAGAGGTACGTGTCGGTGTGTATCGTGCCAGCAGGTTCTGTATCCGTCTGTTACGGCCACATGTTTCACAATATAATGCTGACGAATAAAGATGAAATGTCACAAGGCAGGAACACATAGAAACGCATGCAAACGATATGAATGTAAGACTTGCACTGATGCACTGAATATCGCAAAAGAGCTAGACGGTTTGTGATATACGTAATTCAACATGCTCGCAGACAAACTGCAGACTTTGAAATCGTATTAGCAAGGGGAGGTCACCTTTCTAACAGAAATAGTTATGTGGGTGCTTCACTGTCGGTAAAGCACTTGTTTAGCGATAGACGTTTGTACTTGAAAGGGCTTGGCGTAAATGTAACCATAGTACTAAAGAGGAAACAAAGCATGATGAACATGTTTCCTGTCCTTGCCACATAACCCACCCACCTCCTATTCTCTTGTCCCCTTCTTTCTTCTTCATGTAGGCCGATTAGGTCCAGTTCACCTGCCCTAGCTCATGTAATTACATGGAAATTCTGAGGGTACAGGTGATTGGGATAGGTTACTAGTGGTAGTCGATAGACGTGTGAGCTCGACTCGAGGGAATCTGTAGGTGTTGTATTGAAAGGCGTTTTTATCCAGTCCTTGGATTATTGAATGAACATTCAGAAGCTTAAAGTTTACAGTTTTTAATTGATTAAAGAAACACCTTTCAGTACACTTGGTGAGGGATTGTAATTTCTTCCTCTACTTTTTTTTATAATCGCTTTACATTCCGAGGATAAAGGAACAGTTACGTCTAAGTATTTATTTCAACAGTTCACTTCACTGTATTTCAGTTACGTTACTTAGAACGTACCGTACAGATGTTATTGCTGGATATTATCAGTTAATGGTTGGTTTGGGAGAGACAGTCGTTGCGTCCTATTTAATTCTGGACCAAACAAGAGGGACAGTCGGCGTCCGTCGGTTTCCGTACACTCCCTTAATTTCAAACAAAATCGCTATCTTACTATTCGATACTATTTCAGGTTTTCTGCAAGCCAACTGCTGTCCTCCCCCCATTTCTTGTCCAGTCACTGGCAGGCAGTGCGTCACTCTCACCCTAACATAATGCGCAGCATGTGGCTCGGTTTGTTCAAATCATTCCTAAATATAATTCTTTTTCAATTAATTGGTTTGCGTTATCATTTTAATTTATTTGCGTATCCTTACTTCTTCCAAAATTAACTTGGACCCGGTCCATAAAAGTTATAGTAATTGCGTTCCTGTTGATACCATCGAAACTCTCTTCATCTAAGATTTATTTTTGCGTTATCCCCTCCCCCCGCACCCTTCTCTGTACCTTATTCCTAACAATGCATTCTTACGTTTTCCTCGTTTATTCCTTGATAGGCAAAACACAATTATTTTTCCAACAAGACTAATTCAAAAAGAGCATTTCCTTGAAAGATGTTTGTCTCCGGCCGTCAAAAAGGAGGTTGTGTTTCGATTCCAGGCCAATCCACGTGAGATTTTTAGTAGACGTTGTTGCACTGTAACAGGTCTCTCTTTTTTTTTGGGGGGGGGGAAATGTTTATTGCTTTGAAGTTTGTAGTACAGAGATACAACTGGATACAAGAATAACAAAATGTTCCCAATTCACCATTTTACATGAGTTATGTCTCGTCTAGCGGGTGATATGAAGGGGGTTGTCGTGTTAGGTGTTTATAGGTCGACAGTGAAAAAGCAGAACAAGGAAAAAACAGGTCTTTATCCAAATACGCACTTCAGTCCTTTCCAGCCAGAATCATTCCGCCAGTGTTCCATACTTGTGTTTTATTCTTCTGCCACGGATATTACGCAACTTTGTAACGCATAAAGTAGTTAAACAAAACACCTCTGTCTGTCTGTTTATCTGTCTGTCTGTCTGTAGTTCTGTATCTCTGCCACCTCTCGTACAATACGTCTCACCCTGCACGTTTCTGTCACTTTTAATTTACAGGCGCGCGCTTTGATTTGTAGTTCATGGAAATGCCTGCAAATGGTGAGTCACAAATCACGGACGCCTTATCAGGCATTATTACTGTAAGGGTATGCTGAAAATGAATGGCTTATTTATGTCTCCGTGTAATGAATCGCAGGTCGCACTGTGGCTGTGGTTTTTTACAGAAGACGAGTGATTTTGTCTGTGATGATTTGCAACTCGCAACCCTTTTGAAAGCTCCTTGGCTGTGAGATGTGCACACGCGAGTGCCTTCGATGTCCCTGTGTGCTATATATGTTACACGGCTTACACTCGTCCTGCCAGGCGCTATACAACTGTGAGTTTGTGACCACGAGGAGTGCCTTTTGTTTGGGTCTACTGCTTCACTACTCTGTAGCCATGTTACACATTACGGTTTGAAATACTGCAGGCGACGCTTCTCTCTCTTTCTCTTTTTTGGGGGGGGCGGGGGGGGGAAGGGGTTGGGGGAGGGTTGGTTTTGTAATGATGCACAGCTTAACATTGGTCCTGTGACGCAGTATGTGTACGGGATTGTGCAAAGAGTAAGTATCTTTTGTCTATCTGTCTATGTAAAGTGACGGCACACAGTCGGTCTGTCACGCTTCTTTCATTCGTAATACATCGTATCGACTTTGCCTGTGACGTTTGTGCAGACGAGCTGTGCTGTCATTTCATTGTAAGAGACGAGCGACTGTGCTCTGCCTGTAAGTAATGATGTACAGCTTTCTGAGCTAGCTATTCCCTCCTTTTGCTGATTCGAGAATCACGTATTTTACAGGGTCGTTAGGTTTCTGTATCACGCCGTAGACTGCAAGTAAGGACATACCGGCAATTACTGCCACCACGTCTTAAGCCGGGGTAGCGCAGTGGCATAGTGACTTCACAAACGATGAACTGTGTTTCGATTTCAGACAGGAGCAACTTATCTGTGGCTTCTTCAAGCAGCCGGACTGACTGTGGAACTCACTCAGCCTCCAAGGAAATGGGTGAAGCGGAATTTTTCCTTGGGGGCAAAACAAAACCGCTGGGACGTAAACCTGACCACTCGCCTCCGCCTAATGCCGAGTGGATGGAGTTACAATTCACTCCCCCCCCCCCTCAGCATGCCTTCGTGGCTTTCGTACTGAAAACTTGACCATTAAAAGTTACATCTAAGAAGGTTTAAACTTACTAAGCAAGTTGTTTTTTTGCGTAGTGTACTTTTTTTCTGCGACACAACAGCCAAACTCGTGCCCCATTGTTTAGGTTCTTAGGTCACACACAATTAGACACAAACACACACACCCGGTAGGACTCCTCTTGAAGAGTGATCAGCTTGTCACAGAGGCAGCTACGTACACAATAAACACACAAGAGGCGAACATCTATACCCGCAGAGAGATTCGAACCTACAATCCCAGCAATCAAGCGGCTGCAGACCTACGCCTTAGACTGCACGGCCACCGGAATGCGGACATGAGGGGAGTGTTGAATTCTATATCCATGCATTCTTAAGTTCGGCACTACAAGGAGGTGAGTGGTTAGCTTCAGGCCCCGGATGTTTTGCCTCTGTGGAAAGAAACACCGTTACGCGGTACATATCAGGCACTCTTACATACGCGTATTAAAATGATACTAATGTCATAGTTACATATTCTGATCTTGTCCATTTAAAATAACGTACAGTACGATGCTATGTACAGTGAGTTGCTACAAGTCTGTGTTACTCGCGGGGTAGTTTGAGACGAAAGGAAGCAGGGAGAATCGTGATGCATCTGATACGGAAAGTGGGTTTCAACTTAGGTTAAGTGTATGAAATAATTAAGCTGCGGACAGCCAACCACTGACTGGGAAACACTGCTACAAGGCACTTTCAAACATATTGATATTGTGAATCTGTATACAAGCACAATTCTGTCAAGAAGAATAGGTGACCAAGGAAAAGTGGGACATATTTTGTTTATAGCTATAATTAATTCTTTGGAATATCCAAACAAAAAGTTTAACAGAAAATTGACAAGGAATGTCAAGAAGGTATCAATAGGTTTGCTTTATAGTGCAAAATTTTTGAATGTTGATGTCATTATTAGGTGACGTACTGTATAGTTGTGACTTAGAAATACTGTGCAGATTATGTCACAGTTTAGCATGCTGAACTCTCGCGTCTTTCATCACACCATCCAGTCCAAGTCGAATCAAGTGTCCTCGACTGCCTGAGGTTACAGATTTCACCGTGTAACAGTATGTCAGCCTATGGTGCACCTGCGTGTCTTCGAAATGTAGGGTAAGAAGTGAATAACTTTTTGGAACAAACTTGGATGGAAACGGTCGTGGTAAAATTGGTAGCTACTATCTCGGAATAGGCCTAGAGTGACTAAGGAAAAACCACTTAAAACATCAGGCAGGTGGCCAAGCTGCAACCCGACGTCTGCCGGACACAACTTAGAAGTTACACAATTTGGGCTAATTTTCATATTGCCCCTGCTTATTATTAAGTTATTATTATTACCATTACTGTGATGATCATCATCATCAGTATCAGTGGTAGAATTAGAAAATTCTAAAAACTGGCGTTGTGTGCGAAAATGTTTTTAAAGTTTCAATTAAATGCACTTGTAACACCCGGAAGCCTTTAGTTCTTCATATCAGACGAAATTCCTTTCCAATATATCCCTTTCTAATTCGACCACGTATTATTATATTAATAATTATTATTATTCATCTATTTGTCACATTTGCGTAGACCATTTAGAATTTTATACCTGAAACAAACCAAATTTCTAGTGTACATAATTTAGCAGCTATTCCGTGGTTACAATACACGGTACGTGCACTGTTATTTCCCATTTGGAACGTTTTGTACTTTTACACTGGCACTTATCGAAGAACGAGTTTGTGCGCAGTGCCCAATATGGCTGTTTGCTGTAGAGTAGTTACTTTTGTCATGTTCTCCACTTATTTTGTTCAGATATCTTCTGAAAGATTTTGAGATGATTTCACTCGCCCCAATTTTTCTGGTATTACTTTGTTTCTACATTACACTATTATTATTGTGATTATTGTCGTTGTTGATGTTGTTGTTATTGTTGTTGGTGGTGGTGGTGGTGGTGGCAGCATTTGTGATTATTACTTTATATTTTTTTGCCTAAGTTTTATTAATTAGGCCTTCTTAATCTTATCGATAACTCGTCAAAAAAATATAACAGTTATTATGAAGAATACGAAAGTTCTGGAAGTTCCATGTCAGATACGCGATTCCCTTGTCTGTTCCTATGGGTTTTCTTTGTTCTAAGATAAGGTCGGTTTATGTTCTTCTTTGTGTAAAATGTTGACACGACGCAGAGTTATAAATAGAGCAGGATGGATGACCTCGAGTGGAATGCATACATTGCCCAAATATATTGTTTATGTGCGTCTGTTGTGTCACTGTTAATTTATTCCAGGCATAAATCAGTACTTGGCTTGTTTAGTCCGCATTCTTGGACCACGAGTGGGTGCTAAATGTCCTTAATGGAACAATATACAGGCCTTGAAAAACTCATAAGTTTAAGAATTCATGATTGTTTGTGTTGCTATAAATATTTCAAACAACCGTTGCACACGATCTCATTACAGCATGTCCCATTGTTTTGTGGCGTAATATACGTACACAGCCTTACTGAAAGCACGCTGTGACACTCTAAATATTTAGTACTGCAGAAGCCAGAAATTTTCCAAATCGGTGTGTGTTTCAGGATTCTCCGAAGTTGAAAGTGAATTGTCCAGGAAAATTGTGAGGAAGTTTTGAACTGTGAAACATATCTTACTTCATCACTGCCAGGCTTAACGCAGTCGCTACAGTGATTGTGCTACGGGCTGGAGAGCCAGGGTTCCTATCCCGGTAGAGGCAAATTATTTTTCTCAGACTGGCCCTGGGAACCACTCAGCCTCCTGTTCAATCAGTACTGGTTTCCTTTGTCGGGGTTAAAGTGGTCATGGCATGAATTTAACCACTCATCTCCGTCTCGCGCCGAGATTAGGAATGAGTGGAAGTATATCTCTACTAGGCTGTATTCTTTAGGCTGCAGCCCGGACACTACTCCAGTCCAACCGCACCTAACCTCCAACATACAGCAAACCAAGAACGAAACTACCAATGTGGTAATCAACATCATAGTCGCGAGCTCCTGATGATGAGCATAGTAATGCCCGAAACAAGTTGAGCCTATAAGAAGTACAATAAAATAAAAAGTGGCATCTAGTTGGTTTTTTATTCTTCAGTTATCACTTTTATCGGCATTCGTCTCTCGAAAAGTCTCAGTTCATGTTCTGTTAAGAACCAACAGACAGTACCATATCTAAAATTTCAATCATAACATCTAACATCAGTATGATTATGTAACACAACAACAATGCGTAAGTCCATCGTGTAGTCCACTTTTGTAATACAAACCGAAATTGCCTAATGTGGAATCAACAACATAGAATTTAAGTGATTCAGACCTTCTCAGATAAGAAGCTGTGTAAATTTGAAAATTAGTACGGACGTTTTGGAGGAAAGTTTTTCTCCGGCCTCAGGACCTAAGAAGTCCCTTCTCCTCGTTTTGGACTTCTTTTACCCCCTATAGATGTTTACCAGTCGACACGGCTTCATATCCAGTAAGACGTCATCACCACTTTTGCGAGAGACTCAAATATCGCACTGGCAATATGTATTACCGGAAAATTGTGAAGTGGTAAAACGGAACACCTTGTTGTACAGAGTGAAAATATACGGCGTTGAGGTACAGGTAAAGCGTTGCGATATGAACTGTGTTATTGGACGTGACAAGACACACAGCAGTGCGAGAGCCCTGGAGTGAGACCCTACTGTACACAAGAGCCGTAATGGAGGCTGCACCGTATGAAAACTTTATAGCACTAGTTGCCAGATGTTGTTATTCGTGAGAACAAAAAGTGCAATTTCTTGAAAGAAAACGGTACACGATGTTCTGTATTGTAGTCTTTATAATATTAAATTTTAAGGCATTCTTCTTGGGTTTGTCGTTTTTCAGTAATTAATTAATTATAATGTTGGTGCCAGAGTGAGAGTAATGAATATGAGTGGAAATAACCAAGTATATGATTACCATCAACCCAACTGTTTATTGATTTTTATTAGGATAAATTACATGACTACATGTTTCGACCAAAAGTTGGTCATCTGCAGGCCACTGTGTGACATAACAATAAAATTACAGTTGGAATTTAATTTTACGATTAGACCTAGATCTCACATCTGCTTCCACATCTTGGGTTTAAAGTTGAGAAGTGAGAAGGTGGTTGCACGGATTAGTTCTGGTAGTCTGGGCCGACACTACATCTGTCCAAGGGATACCGAGACCATTTCCATGGAAATAAACTGGACAGAGCTGAGTTTTGGCAGTCATTCAATACAGTACTGAGGAAGAAGCGCGAGACTGTAACAGACTACGACAGCCCAGCAAACCGTGGCAGGACTACTCGCAGTACAATAGAAAGACAAAATCTTTAGGGTCATGATGAAAATTATCTACAGTAACGTCATTAGAGTCCGGGGATTGAATCCCGGTAGGGGCGACAATTTTCACACCCGTCCAGAACAAACCTGGTGTCTACCCAGCCTCCTGTACAATGACGCACCAGGTTTCTTTCCTCTGGGGTAAAGCGTGGTGTTGAACTTCCACCTCTGAGGTTAAAGAAGGAGTAGAGCTATACCTTACAGGATCTCTGGGCCTTCATGGCCTGTTCGAGGGTGATCTTGTCATGAGAGAATGAGGTCTTCCAATCTTAGAAGAACTTATTACTACACGAGGAAAAACCAAATGAAGAAAAATTCCGTGTCCTGCCGTATGACTGTGCGGCAAGGAGTTCAGGGAGGTGTCGACGCCAAGACCAAGACTGTTTGCCTGAGACGATGGTCGCAATGTAAACAGATCCACCACCAGTGAAACTGTGCAGTCCCTTTTATCTGCTGTTGTAGATAGAGGTTAATACGGGAAATGTTCCAAAAAATTAGGCCCTGTATACTTTCTTAGCTCGTTGTCGTGCCAGATGGTTATGTCAGAGGTTCGATGTGCCTCTAGTCCGTGCAGTGGTGCTTTACGCTTCGAAAGATTCGTACATCCATCATCTGCTATGGCTTTTTCTAGCAACAAAATAGACTCCATGTAGAAAAGTCCGATCTAAGAACCAAGTATTAACCCGAAAGTTCGCCACAGTGTTCGTAACAGCAAGTCACTGGCCCTTCTCTTGATCCTAAGGAATCCAGTTTATAACCTCACACAGTATCATCCATTTTACTGTTGAGGTCCCGTCCAAGGTGACTCTATGCACTTTAACCCTTTAAACGCCGAGTTAAATCAAATCTGCCATTTGCTGACATTAATAGAAGCTCACCATATTCTCCACATTAGCAGGACAAGGATTAAAAAGTGGTTATGGATTATGGATAGAGAAGGCTGGAGAGGCGAAAGAATTTATTCTAGATTATGAATGGATTTCCTTTATATAACTGTGCAGCTCTGATCTTTTTGCAGTATGTTTGGTAATAAGAACTGGGTTTCGCGAAAAGATGAACATTTTAGTCGTTTTAGAAGAAAATGTTAAGATCAAAGTGCCTAGTGTGAAGAATCGCATTATGTTGGTTTATAAATGTCAGGGAAACAGCAGGACAAGCTGATGACAGAAATGATGCTGTGAACGGGGCTTCCTTTGCATGCAACTACCCACGACCGGCGTTAGGTGTTGAACTAACCCAGACCGGCTTGCTTTTACGGGCTTGTTGGCAGCGTCAGAATTTGAACACTCTGTACTTTATCGACTCTTGTTACGCATGTACTATTCCTTTTTGAGGGCAGTAACTGAGATTTGTGCAGCGCACCGACTGAACAGAGGCAAAAACAACACAGTTTTTAAAAGACAGAGGTATTTAACATCCCTTTGAGACCGTCATTCGTGTGTTGCTTATAATAAGCTGGATTTACAGCTGACTTATGAACTTAATTTACTGTGTCAAGGCCATGGGAGCCGGAAGGAAGTGGAAATAAAACAGAAATATGTTTGAAGTGCATTACATAAACACACACACACACACACGTGTGTGTATATATATATATATATATATATATATTGGGTTGTGAATGTCATTTATCAGCAGTCTGTTGAAATACACACAATTGATGCTACGTGTGAATAAGCACTGCGAACTTACGTAATGGAATTTTGAAAGGAAATATTCCGCCAACGCAGTGCCTTCACAATTCGTTCTGTAGGTAGGCGAGCAGCTATTGAATTCCGGGAATCGAACGCTGTTCAGAAATAAGCTCACCTGCCGCAGCACGTTCAAACATCAAAAGCCTATTCTCACCTGTACAGCCAGTGGCTAAGCACTTGCTAGAATAACGCAGGAAATAGGTCCAAACCTACTTGATATATCATTTCAATCGTCGTCTAACCCGTGCAGTACAACTACTTCCTCTCCCCCCGCCCACCATAGGGCAACAGCCCCTAGTGGATCAGGGTCTTCTAATTACCGAGGCTTTGCTATCACACTCAGGCACATCACGCTCAGTAGGAATCCTTTGGCCGGTTAATTAGCCCTACACAGAGATCTTCACCAGACATAAACACAACACTCACAAGAGACAGACATTCATGCCCCCGGCGGGATTCGAACCCACAATCCCAGCAAGCGAGCAGTCGTAGATTCACGTAAATACAAAACACCTGCAACACTATATATCCCAGAAACATAGTTTGTTTCAGGTGTATAATTGTAAATACCCTGTATAAAGATGATAACAGGGATGATGATGATGATGATGACGATAATAATAATAATAATAATAATATCGAGAGACTGGTGACATGAAATCGGACTCTGTATTCGAGAGGTAATCCGTCCTAGTCCCAAATATGTTATTGGATAAGGCAGCCGAAATTTTCCGTGGCTTTCCTCTTGCTGGCCAGCTAAGTGTTAGGACAGGACACGTAAACAGGCCACGACTAATTATTTCTGATCTTTCTTGATCACTTTGCCATCTCATCCGAGGCGATGTTTGCGCGTAAAAACACTGTTACGTAACCAAAGAATTACTGAATCGGCGGAGTATTAGTAGTAGTAGTAGTGGTGGTGGTGGTAGCAGTAGTAATAGTAATAGTGGTTGTGGTGGTGGTGGTAGTAGTAGTAGTAGTAGTAGTAGTAGTAGTAGTAGTTTTAGTAGTAGTAATATCTATGAAAGGTCGACATTTGGTAATATGACTATCGTAAACCGTGTGTCATATTTGACTCACACAGGGACCTATATGATGGTGCTTAGCTGAAGACTCTTGTTTATAGTAACGTTACCCTGTCGTTTCGGCAGTTTCTGACGTTTCAAAGGGTCTGAAAGTCAAATATTGCGAATCCGTTTGTATCTGTACAGCTGGAAACAAAATAAACCACTTTTTCATACAAATATTTCGAGGTTTGAGACAATGACTTTTATTAACAGGACATCTAATTATGTAAAAATCTTTTACTCACCTCCTGACAGTTAAATGAGGACCGAATACTCTACATATCTCTCCTATAACATGGCACTAATGCGAAGTCTGTACTTGTCGTCGTAACATTTCGGCACGACCTACCCAGTGACACGTAACTTGCAAGGACACGTTTCCACATAGATTGCTCGACTTCACTCCACATTAGTTAAAATGACATGCATTAGACAAGACAACCTAAAAATATCCTTCAAATTAAATCAGCAAGTCACACATTTTTTTAAAACCTTCACGGACTGAAGGTCTTTGTGATCTAGGAAGAAGTTACTGTTTTGCATGCAACTTTACAGTCACGTGTGCACGTAGGGAATCTAGCAGAGGGTAAAATGATGTATTTGTGTCACACGGTTGGGCAAAATTAAGAACTGGGCTATTATAAATTACTGCTGCCTTAGCAGAGGTGCATACAGACATGTGATGCATTCTAAGTTAGTGTTGGATTAGAGTATCAGATCTGAAGAGAAGTTGAATTTGTGAGTTAAAACAGAAAACACTGAACAAGAGAGAACTGACATATTTAATAATATGAATTATTAATAACTGTAATATATATATGTTTTTGTTGTCACGGTTTCTACAGTGAGTTGTAGATATTTGATGTTTGTGTGACCGTGCATCATTGATACAATAACATAAACAACACCTAGATACAACAAAAATAATTTTATTAATAATTTCAATCAGCTCAACATACGAGGTGTGGCAATAAAGAAACCGGATTCATGCTCTAAACCTTTATTGAAAACAAATCAGACAATCGAAATATTATCCCCTTCAATGTAGTCCCCTCCCCGATCCCTACACCGCTCCATGCGAATTTTCCACTGTTGGAAGCAGTGCTGCAGGTCATCTTGTGTTAAGCTGTTCAAGA
>Ga0131853_10012068_pt1 | contig 15814 bp, 6 predicted proteins | sample TergutLab28metaG_FD_92764 | JGI IMG/M metagenome (GOLD analysis project Ga0131853, IMG submission 92764) | Labiotermes labralis P1 segment gut microbial communities from Petit-Saut dam, French Guiana - Lab288 P1 (version 2) (version 2) | ecosystem: Host-associated > Arthropoda: Insects >...
CCGTATCGCACTTGCAGGAGAAGCGCATACCGTATCGCACTTGCAGGAGAAGCGCATACCGTATCGCACTTGCAGGAGAAGCGCATACCGTATCGCACTTGCAGGAGAAGCGCATACCGTATCGACTTGCAGGAGAAGCGTATACCGTATCGACTTGCAGGAGAAGCGCATACCGTATCGACTTGCAGAAGCGCATACCGTATCGCACTTGCAGGAGAAGCGCATACCGTATCGCACTTGCAGGAGAAGCGCATACCGTATCGACTTGCAGGAGAAGCGCATACAGCTGCAGGAACCCTGATGAAATCATGTCCGGTGGTAACTGCAACTGTGTGCTTGGTGAACGGTCGGAAAGAAACTTGATAACTTCAGTTATCTAATAATACTGTGGAACGTACCTTTCAAGATTCGGTAGTCACGACTTAAATCCAGCTTTGATTTTTAATTGAAACTTAACGAGTCAACAGACATGTCAGGGCTAGCGGTAGTAGCCTACTTGTGCCTGGGCCTTACTTATTCCAGAACAAAACAGAGGAATATTGCTGTATAAATTTGCAGTGCTCAAACTTCTTCCTGTTCCCACATCTTATATGCGAAGTTGGATTGTCAAGGCATGCGGCAGCCCAAAATCTGAATATCGTTACAGACTCTGTCGAACTCAACATGAGAATTCGGTTGTCTACAGTCATTTCCAAATTCAGAGGACAGGACGAATGATAAATATCATTTCTGACACTAGTAGCCTGTGAGGTAAGTTTGGATGTAGACCCATGTAGTGACAGTTTAGTAATCCGTAATGCTTGGTGTCAGCCTGAAGATTGATTGTAAACATGACACCTGTATAATAAGTTTTGAGATATGAATTTTTAATTTTGGATGACTGTCATCCAATCGTACAATATTTACATCAGAAAGGAATAGAGGATTCACGATTATTTTTGGAAGCCAAAATGTATCCGTGAACAACACAGTTTGGGAAACACTGGTATAGATGAAACACGTCGCAAATTGGTCGCCAGAGCTGTTACTAGTTCCGCACGGGACCACCTAGCGGCAGCAGTGGGCGGTACAAAGGTGTTCAAACACTTCAACAAGGATTACAGTCTTTGACCTTTCCCGCAAACAAAGTTGCAGTTATACATATTATGTTAGGTGGTGATTCAAAATTTCCCTCAAAGGCTACACTTTGAGCAGTTGTTCATAATTTGAGGGGTCATTAGTGGAAATCGTGGTTGTAGATGTGAATTATCAACATTTTCCGATGAAATATCAAAGGGGTTGACATTGGTTAATATTACAGGTTTGAATACGAGGAACGATATTATTCGTAAGATGCACAAACAACTGGATGTTTATAATGACCTCCATGAACCTCCTTAAAATTCGTCCAGTTTCTACTGTATGGTTAAAATTAACTGGAGCGTTTTATTATTCACATTGAAACAATCTTTCAAAACTCATACTACGGAATTGTCTCCATAGAGCGGAATCCCTGGTGAGAAGCTAACAGTGTCACGGCCAGTCAAGGAGCGTCGTCAAATAAACAAGGAAACAAACCACATAAAAAAATACGTTATGTAATTTCGTTATACTTAAATTTTTATTTTCCATTGTAACATGTTTGTTAGAGACAGCGAGAAACTAAATTAAAATCAGCAATCAATCATAGCTACGTAATTGTAAAAAGTCGAATTTTCTCCCTCACATTACTTTTTGTTACGACCCTAATCTACGTGCTGTCCTGTATTAACTCTAATGACGTATTTCTGATGTTTTCTGTAATGCATTTCTGCTCCACCTGCTTCTATGGCGGAAGGAGAAACGCCGAGCGATATCAAATGATAATTACCAAGAGAAACCGAAGATAATGAACCCGCGAAAGGAGCATATTTTGATACCGTTAATGTTGTGAAACAAAGGGGTGTAAGGCTGACAGTAATAAATGAGTAGAACAGGTCATTTACGTGCATGGGCAAGTGCACTTATATACCTGTTGGGGGGGGGGGGGGGGGTGGTTTCTTTGAAGCGTCGATTCCCTTCTACCGTACTACATGGTGTCGTAACCAGAAGACAGCACTCTTCGTAATGACTGTTACGAGAGCCTCAAACCTAACATAATAATATACTTATACACTCACGCCATCTTGTTTTCGGACCGAGTTCAGTACTTTCCTTCCATGTAAGTTTGTGTTAAATTTCATGCATTTTAAGCGCGTTCGTGTGGTTGCGAAAAGCACCTATTACCTTCGTCATGTCTGTCCGTCCTTCTCTCCGCAAGTTTCAGCGCGACCGTCCCCCACCGGACGTATTTCAGTGAAATATGATATTGCGGACGTCTGTGAGCTTCTGTCTAGTGCCCAGATTTGGTTAAATAGGTCAAAAATATCGGGTACTTTACATGAAGAGTTAAGTACGTTTCATTGTTGCCGGCGACCTTAAACAGCCATAAACACGCTTTGTTTGACTGAAATGGTATCAGGCTCTTAGTCCGTCCTTTCGCATGTCTGTCTGTCTGTCCGTCCGTCCGTCAGTTCGCGTATATCAGCGCTTCACCCACTGGATGCATTTGCGTGGAATTTAATATTGGAAACTTCTATAAAATCTGTCGACAAATTACAACTTTGCTTAACTTCGAATAAAAATATCGCACATTTTACATGAAGACCTAAGTATGTTCTGTTATCACCGGTGGCGCTAAATCACCATAAAAGCATTTTATTCGAGTGAAAAGGTATCAGGCTGTCAGGGTAGCCGAGGAGGTACAAACACTACGCGAACGCACCACCATGTTTCCTTGTGCCTACAGTGGCTATCTTGTCATGTCCACCTTGCGTGCTACATACTGCTACCGCGCTTATCCCCGTTTGATCACGCGAATACTTAGTGAAAGGAGCAGTGGACAGTATAGTTACGAGGCTGCAGGTCGAATCGCAGAGGGGTGTTGCTTCGATTTCCGTTAGGGACAAGAAGTTTTCGTGTGTACCAGCTGTGGGGCCCACCCAAGCTCTTATTCATTGGAGTCCAAGAGCGCTTTCCCAGAGGGTAAAGCGTTCAGCGCCTGAATCTGACCAGTAACCACCATCTAAGTCGTGGTTACGAATGAATGCACTTATACCTTAACGCCTGTCCTGTACCTTAAGGAAGTATACAGAACAGCTTTAGTAATTATGAAGCTCCTGCCCAGTCTCCCGGATTTTACCTTTCTTTAAGACGGATAAATTACCTTCAGCGCCTTCTTCACGGACGCCCTTAATCTCCATCATGAACTCCTCCCCCGATCTACATATATATTCTTCCTGCAACTTCAGTACAACAAATGATTCTGGAACTTGCTGAACATCAGGCGCCTCCATTTCCACTGCATTTGTGAGATGAAATAACTTGGATGAAATATGTTTTGCCGCTTCGAACAAAACCTCTTGATCCGTCCGTTCTTGTTGCTTACAAAACCACGTCCGATCCACTTTCTACACAACTTCAGTTTAAACACCCATTGCGGGTTGGAAGGGGACTTTCCTTCCCACTGAACATTATTCACAATTCTTTTCATGTTCTAATTTTAAAAAAAAACGTATTTTGGTAACGGCCGTTTTGAACGATTTTTTTATTGTGGCTCGTAGCAAGTCTTGAACCTAAGGGATATACTTGGTGAAATTTCCCGGAATAAAAAAGTAACTGGTTTGTGTAATGTGCTGGTCAGGTTATTAATTTCATTACTTAGTGGAAAATGGACCTACGTCTCACCAACTTATTCACTCTGATACTCAAGGCGGGAATAATTCAGGTCTTAGTCTTTATTTTTGACGTCATGTGGTGGTGGTATATATTGACAAAGTCCGTATAAAATGAACCAACAAAATGCACTATTTTCTATTAATTTATTTCAATAATACGCCTCTAGGTGTTTCCAGCAGGCTTGCTGCTCGTCATCAGGAGGATCAACTCTGTATAAACAGCAACTACTATAGTCAACATAACGCAGTCCGCTTGGCTCATCGCAACCTGGCAATTCTGATTACCACTGAGATTTCTTTCCAGACAGCAGTAGGAAATTTTGTTGTTGCCCCCGTTATGTCCAGACCTGCTCTTAGGCACGTCCTGCCTCCTGTCCTATTGGCACAAAGCACTCCGTACTAGTGGCAAGATGGCGAGAGCGTGAAATTACCACCGTCTTCCCTTTCGGGTCGCCGTTAATATATGGCGTTTCATCATTAGTCGTAACTGAGCAAGGCGACCATTCCACCTAACAGAGCAGTAATTTACGTGTTCTGTTTCCTGCTTAGGCATTAGTAATTACTAAAAAAAATAGTATAATTTCTATTGTGGCTTGTAAACTGTGGTTCTCAGGCCGCATGTAGCCATGAAACATTTCAGTCCGATCTGTGCCTGTTTTTGATATTGTGTTTTTGTATTTTCTTCTACACAGTATGCAGAACGCATTATGCTCACAGAAAAATCGAGTATGTGATGGAAGTATAAGTTTTGGGGTTCTGGTAGATTTATTTGGGCCCACTCTTACAATTTGCAACTCCTGGAACTGTATAAGAGACAGCTGTGTTACGCTTACTGCAGAGTAATGCTCAGGAATACGTCTCAAATGATTTTAATATCGCCACAATATTAACTTTATGTGTAATAAACATACAATAATGAAATATATGTTGTAATATTGTTAATAATATTGTTCCGACTTTGGTAGCCAATATACCGTATATTCTCGAATCTAATCCGTACCCGAATCTAATCCGCACTAGTTTTTGCCGATTTATAAAATGAAAAAAAAGTTAGTTCGCGGTTCTAATCCGCACCTTTCCTTCAACCGCCCCTTGCCTACAAGGCAGACTGATTGAATAATATTGGATGTTGCCAATGCTTTAACCGTTATCCGACTAACGCGCCGTGTGTGAATGGCCATTTAACTGCCAGCGGTACAAACGCACCACAGCTGATGATAGTGACTGGGTGATGGATAACGATTAAGTTATGAGTGATGACGGCGAGTCTGATGAATAATAAATTATAAATGTTATATAATATATAATAATATAAATAATAAATAAAATAATAAATTATTGTATTGTATTGTTCTTACGGCACGTACAGCGGCTCAATCATTTTTTCAAAATCCAGCTCACGACCGCGAATCTAATCCGCACGCGATTCTAATCCGCATCTGATTTTTTAGCCCTCTGAAACTGTAGAAAGGATGCGGATTAGTTTCTAGATTATACGGTAAACTGTATTCACTCAGCATGCCTATTATAAGTTCTTTTAAGTATTTAATTTTTTTCGTGATTTTCTTCTGAAGCGCTCTCACTTCCAATACTCCCACCCAGATTCCGAATAAAGGTAATTTTCTCTCTCTCTGAATCGATATTTGAAGGTGTTCAAGACTATAGTTGTTAGAGCAGTGAGTCCCAAATTAGAGGTTTCGGTTTTCTTTATCACAAGAAACGTTACCATCTTGGAGTTGGGGAAAATACGAAATGGCGCTCTCTATTGTTCTTCAAAATGGAAAACTCAGGTGGGTGTGCGATCGTCATTAGCAGCAAGGAACGTGCAGGTGTGTCAGACTCATGGTATTGTGCCTTCTTACATAGAATACCTGTTAACAGCGCTAATAGACGCTCATAACCAGAAGTCGTAATCGCTTGGTAACGACATTTTGCCGGTCAGGATGAAGACATTAAACTCTAGTGCTTTGTTAATTAATAGCCACACGTCTGTTCTGAGGGAAGGAAACTGTTGTTGCTGTACGCACATTTATGAAGTTTAAATAACTGTAACAAGGGCAGGCTAACAACATAGCCGCATTAACATTCAAATCTTCTGCCGTACCCTAAAAATGGAAACAATGCACATCTCCGAAATGTCGATCATTACCAGGTGTACGGTGTGTAAAATCGCAGAATAACTCGGTCTTCCTGAGCACCTCAGTGAGAAATTCAAACTTCGTGTAGTATGTTCATTTTTAAATAGTATAATTTTGCGGGCATTTTCTGTACTAAAGAACAACAAATTTTATGTTGGTACCCTTGCCGAGTGTCATATTCACTCTACAGCTAATCTCTGGTACTCTGGCTTATGTGTGACATTTTGTGGCATTGAACACATAACTCGAGAATAGTAATTGGGGTTGTTTGAGAATATTTGCAGTATAAGGCAGGATGGAAAATTTGCTTAATGAATGAGGAGCCTTTTAGAGTACGTTCTGTAGTAAATTTTTGGAACTAATTATTGGGACGTTCAAATCACGGATGATGAAATGGGCGAAGGCTGTACGATGGATGCCTAAGTTACACAGGGAGTATGTTAATCGGAAATGAACGTAGGAAGTTGGAGACTGGGTTTAACTGACTTGGTGTGAAGCTTGCTGTTGTGTTGTTACAAATTATATCAAATGGTTACAAAGAGGAGCATAATTTAATAGGAATAAGCTGCAAAGTAAGTGTGTTTTTGTTACTGCTTTATCCGCCATTGCCGAAAAACGACAACAGCATTCCTCAGACAGCAGCACCGTTAGTGGTTGTTGACATTCTGTGCGGTGTGACTGCAGCTGTCCGTCCACAACTATCAAATATATTGGGGTTATGAATCGCTGAAGGGTTTTCTTCATACGCTGAGGTGCTGAATATGCACTCAAATTGTTTTTTTTCCAGTAGATTTAATGGTCCAAATTAAATACCAATGTTAATAACATTACCATTCATTCCACTGAATTATCAATGTGATTATGCCAAGTGACAGGACGGTGAATACTGTCGTAATGTTGTAAGGCCTCAACATTCTTAACTCGTTTGTCGTCGAACGTGGCTCAAAACGAAAAATGAAGATGATTATAAAAGTAGTAATAGTAATAATGCCATTCAAATAACACATCCTGTACACTGACTTCTCTCTCTCTCTCTCTCTCTCTAACTAGTTAAAATCAGATTAAATAATTTTAGAGAGATTTCAATATTCTGTTTGCACTAGTCAGTGCCAGGTACAATTTTGAGAGATTTCGGCATGTTGGTTTCAGCAGTCTTCACCAGATGTAATTGTTACAGACATTACTGAATTCTGTTCGCGTCAGTCTGTGCTAGCTAACTGCGGTAGCGTAACTTTCGTATGGCCGGTCCCATTGGCCGCACGGTCTAAGGCGTAGGTCTGCGGCCGGTCGCCTGCTGAGATTGTGGGTTCGAGTCCCACCGGGGATATGGACGTCTGTCGTTGTGACTGTTGTGTGTTATCAGGTAGAGGTATCTGGACGGGTGATCAGCTCATCGCAGATACCTCTACCAGACAACAAAAAAACGTTCACAAGAGACAAACATCCATGCCCCGGCGGGACTCGAACCCACAATCTCAGCAGGCGATCTGCCACAGACCTACGCCTTAGACTGTGCGGCCAATGGGACCGGCCGTATGAAAGTTACGCTACCGCAGTTATAGCTAGCGACTGTGGTGCGTCGTTGTGTGTGATCTAGAAAACCTCATTAACGTGGCCATAGCCCGCGTTGGGCGGCAGCGCCACAAAAAATCGTATCGGATTAAGTGATTTTGTTTCCCTGTTTTGAAGTTTGTTAACAAGGGCAGACAAAGTTGACCGTCACATAAACATGTTTTATGTCACTACAAGAAGTTGAATCAATAGTATCTGCTTCTGGCAACATTAGCGCGATGTGGTGCTTCTGAAGGTTTAATGAGATGTGACGTGTTAAAAACAATATCCTGTGAGGTTCAACACAAGTGTTAGAATAAGGAAATAAAGAGATCGGAACAAGGCTGACGTGTGCTTTAGTGCTCTGAACTTCGATGTTTACTTTAGAAGAAGTGCAGTATAGGTCCTTCTTCCATGAAGACTTTGAATTTGTGGTGAGAAACATCAGATGGGAAGCAGAGAAAGAAAGAGAAGAATTAACGGGATTATGGGCTGAGGTAAACGCAAATTAATCCGCGGCTCTCACAAACGTTAGACTGGATTTTCGAGATCCACAATAAGATTTTTATTTAATTGCTAGTATAGAGCCTTGTGAAAACGGAAAACTTTAGAGTTTCCGCTATATAGCTATGATTTCAAAGGATAAACCTTTCATCGAGCCACTTTCATGCATTACGTCCCTTGAGGGGTAATATGAAATTCAAATTTTATTCAATATGTGCGCCATAAAATTCAAAATTTCTTAAACGATAGCTTACAGTATAAGCGGTGTTACTACCTGAAGCTCAATTTTATCGGTAAAAGTGCAGATCGCAGTATCTATTGAAGCAAAGTTACAGTTCGCCTGCTTTATAACTCCAGACTTTTTCTGTACTCACTGCCACCTGTCGTACATAGTCCTAATCTTGTCTTACTGCATAGGGACAGAATAACGATAGAATTAATATCAACGTTTTTGACGAAATGCTGGGTAAGTCCTTACAGTTTTGTAACCAACAAGTATAAACTACGCCACACTTGTGACAATAAGAACCTCATTTTAGACGCCATCTGAGAAATGAAGGCGTCATCTCCATTTATAGTCCGAGTATTCAGGACGTACTGTTTATATTTTCTGTGGATGGCAAACTGAAATTACTTCGAGTTGTTCCATCTAGAATGTGGAAGCCTAACGTAATCCTTGGCACACAGCATCTTCTTGTAGATATGCTGTTGAGTATACCTACCTTTATCTGGAAGATGCCTGCTTGAACGTAGCGATTTCCTGAGGTTTTCCTCAGCCCGTCCCACACATATGCCAGATTATTTCTTGATTAAGTGTAGACCGCGTCACGTGCACGTCGTCATTCACCAATAATTCTACCGTTCGCCGCCATATAGTGTGACGTAACGACAGCTTCGTAATTTCAACCGTAAATATCCATAAATAAACAGATTTATTCTTGCTAGGTGAGTAAGGGTGAGGACGGTGATAAACCATGCCTAGCAGCATGCTTATAGTGATGCAGGCGCTACAGATTATCGACAGTTTAAGACATAAATATTCTCTATCCAGAATAAACCGTTTTGACGAAACACGTTAATGATGCACCAACATTATGCTGTGCTAAAACATAAGTTTATCCGTAATTTCCTTTCATGACCATGATTATTCCTGGTCTCAACATTATTTGTGCAGAACGTACACTACCTGCTTAACGAAGAATGGCAAACCGACCCGAAAATTGCCCAGGGCACAGTATTCGTGCTGAATGCGATCGATATATAACCACTCACTTTATATCCCATTTCCATTTTCGACTTTCGATTTAGATTTCGACGGCATATGGATTTTCGTTATGCCTGTTCGCACTGTGCAGCATCTTCTTTAGCACCGAAGCCCTTTAAATTTGGCATTGGCGTCCCTCACGAGACACTCCCATTCTGTTCCCTCCAGTGTTCTTGTCCATCTTTTACGCCCATATTTCTCAAGTCCAATTCGACATCATCCTTCCACCTTAATCTAGGTCTTCCTTTTTCTCCCTCCTTGTTAGCCTCCCAGTAACTTCTTTACAGCCCCTGTAGCACACGTTCTTACGACGTGCCTAAGCCATTCCAATCTACATATCATAATTACGATTAATGTATCTGGAGTTTTAAATGTACTATAAATTTATTTATTTTCATTTTCCGGTAACCGCATTGTTCAGCAAGCATCCACATTATCCGTGACCGTACAGCACCGTCACATTTTGTGACTGGGGCACATTCCCGAAGACCTCATATAATTCCAGACAACTTTTTTCCCACATGAATAAATATAAAGTGGGGGGGATTTGTTTTCGGAACACACAGATCTACAAGCATTATAGCGTATTTTTTCTTGTAAATACAATATTCTTATTTAGGAAATTATTAATAAATATACGATTGTAGTTAATTTAAGTGATTCGTAATTTTTACTTACTCTTTTAAATCCCCATGCAGTGCCACCGCTGTTTAACTGGAAAGATAATTATCGTTGATCATCCCCCTTTATTGTCTATGGGTTTTATGACTATAATTGTAGTACCTAATTGTCTTCCGTGCGTCATGCAGTAAATGGACAATACTTCATGCATATCCGTTACGTACTAGGAGCGAGGTTCTACGTCATCTTTTGTGATAAGTTTTCCGCCTTTATGTAACACAGTTATGATCTGTACCTCTTATATTACGGTTCAGAAATGAATACATATTAAAGAAATTCGGTAATTCCTTAACTGGCAAAACCAAGCTGAATTTTATATAACATTTTTGGTCGTACCTCACAGAGAACGAAATATGTTCTGAACCCGTGTTGCTGACATTGTCCAAGACGTTTATCGTTGCATATTTTGGGAACAAATCGGAAACTGCAAATACTCTGTCTCAGCGAAATGAGTCCATTAGCGTGTATGATTACGACTGCCCATTAAAGGGTCAACACAACACAGTGGGGTTGTTAGCAATGCAGGATTGCTGCACCAACATTATGTTGTTCATACGGCTTCAGTTCTGAACGCAATACCAGGAGTGTAACACAGTGTCAGGGTAAACGAGTGGGCAAGAACCAAGATACGGGGTAATTTCTGTTGTTACGTGTTTGAAACGTCAAGAGAGTACCGTCGCATTTTCGTTGCAGCTGTTTAGATCCAAATTACGTATACGGCCTGTCATTTCGGTCCCCGCAACAACAGCTATTGGGCCAGGGCCTGCTCTTTATCGATGCTACACGATCACGTACTGCTAGACACACCAGTCTCGGTAGGACTCCTCTGAGTGAGTGATCAGCCCGACCTGACAACACGCACCATTCACAACAAACATGCATGCCTTCGGCGGGATTCGAACCCGCAATCCCATTTACCTAGCGGTCGCAAACCCGCGCCTTAGACCGCTTGGCCACTGGGACTGGCACGGCCTGTTGTATTAACAAATACTCCATTTTGCCACATCCTATATTTGCCTGTGTCCTACGACTCTCGCAATAAATACCGATTATTGTTCCAAGCAGAATTAACTGGTTGGTCTTTCTGATTGAAACCGACCGTGTTTTCTTGCGAACTGTGAAGTGACTTACGTTATTTAAATGAGCCTCAGTCCTCATAGTTTTCAAGAATAATACCCCTAATCTTGGTAACAGAATAATCATCTATTGTCACAAACTTTTAAGAACAATACAATGGTTACATGTTTCCTGGCAGCCAGCCGTGCCAATTCGGAGTTGAAGTCAAACGCTTCGGCAAACACGGGACGACGTTCTGGGTACACACAGTCATTCAAATGGGCTGCGTATATCATATGACTGACAGGGTGTACTGTCTGATGATGGAGACTGAGAATGTCTCCGAAGCGTTGGACTTCAAACCGAAATGACGCAGCTGGTTGCCGGAGAAGATGTCACTTGTAGTCGCCCTGAATGCTTAGACTGTTCTTGAATTTGCAACAAAAAAAAAAGCAAAGCAACCTGTTGTACAATACACCAGGTGTCGTTAGTGTTTTGTTGTGTATTAATGTACAGAAATGTTCAAATTTCTATGGGCATTTGTTAAGTGCTTGCTGAAGAATATCACTGCAGTCTAACAGCCCACTTTGGTAATGAAATCGATAACGCTTCGTACCGTTTGATATTAATGGTTTGCGGTGCAATTGGCATTTTGGCGTGTTTGTTCACGTACACCATGGAGTGAATAAAAATCGGAGCTGGACGGTGTGTGACTGAAAGCAGCAGTTTTGCTCATGCAAACTGCGCCACAGTTGTTTGATGGATGTAACTTAAGCACAGGACCGATTACGGGAACGCTGCGGTCCAAGGCGTAGATCTGCGGCCTCTCGATTGCTGGAATCGCGGGTTAGAATCCCGCTTAGGGCGTGGGTTTTCGTCTGTTGGTTTGTTGTTTGTTGTGAAGGTAGCGGCCTCTGGGATGGGATGATTACTCGTTCGGAAGAGCCCTACCGAGTGTGGGTGTGGGTGTGTGTGTGTGTATGTGTATGTGTATGTCTAATTGTATGTGGTCTAGAAACTTCTTCTACGGGCGGCCTATGTCCCAGTCTGGCTGTTGCGCCACAGAAAAAGAAACAGACAGCATGTTTGGAAGGAACGTTTTTCTGCACTTCTTACAACATTGTCATGTAATCGGCGTATTTAATATCCATTTCTGATTCCATATGTAAATGTTCATCCTGCCAGTAAATTACGTGTGGTTATTCACGTCAATTACGATTTGCCCTGTTAAAGTGTTGTGCCATGCTGTGTATAAACTGGGAACCTCTTACAGGGTTTCAGAATTTTGAGTTGGATTATTCAATATATGCTAAAGAAATGTGAAGCGCCTAAACAGACTCCATCGTCAACGGCTAGTAGTCACTCTGGTGATCAAGAAAGTCCCCGACTCTTATTGAAGCCGGAGTTTTATCGCCGCATTCACAACAGCTTGACACTGAATGTTATCCTGAGCCAGACGAATCCATTCCACGAGTTTCCACCCTATTTGTCTGAGATACTTTCTAGTATTATCCTGTCAGCTACCCCTCCGCTGTCCCAAGTTCCCACATTCGTGAGATTTCTTCTCTTCCACTTCCCATTCATAACAGTATTCAGATTAAGGAGGCCTAAATGAAGCTAAAATTGCATGTGTTAGAAATTAAATAGCACGTCATGGAGCCTTTGGAGGAGTGGTGGTATAACTCCGCGTAGTCTCAGTTTCGGTGGTATAGAGAGATGAGTGCTCAAGAAGGTCAGCTTTGTGTTGCGGCAGCATTTACCCTCTTTTACCCTCTTTGGAAAGATAGGGCTTGAGGTTGGTTTGGGCGCCGTGGAAGGGAGAAAAGATTTTCCCCTGTCGAGAACTGAACGTCCATTACCCAGTCGTGCAGCATGTATCCTAGTCACAATGCTGGATAGGTGTAGTAGGTCACGACACACATCTTCTACGTTCTTCCTATCTTTCTGTAATTTATTGTTCCGCGCTGTGTGACGAATGCAGTTGAGGTGTTCTTTGGTCAACACTGAATAAAGAACCACAAATCAGGCAATCCACTTGATGCACAGGACCCTCGAACTGGATTCATGTGAATCATGCAAGGAACTGTGAAAGTATGCTACTTATGTTGCGTGTATATGGGGGGATCCTTCCTGCTCTTTCAGTTAGGTATCAGAGCTTTTAGTGAAATAGGTTCTTCTGACCATGAGGGAAGTGTATTGGCTCTCTTCTTCAGCCGTATCTCATTTGGGCTCATAAATAAACCCTGTCTTTTTAACTGCCCATCTTTATGATGCCATGAAACACTGCTCATTTTTATTTCCCACGAGAAAATTCAGAATCTTTAAATTAACATTTTTTCTGTTCGCTTATTGAGTTACAATCTAACAACTGCATAGTGTGTAGGCATACACAACGTCTAATTACAGGTATAAAGAAAAACCAACTTGATACACAACTTATTCTTAGTATATTTCGTCAACCTCAACATGTTTCGGGCGTATCTAGGCCCATCATCAGGAGGTACAACCGTATGTATACAACTATTGGTACTTATTATTCTTTGTAGACGACTGTCTGTTGTCCTGGTTGGATTGTTCCTAGATACGCCCGAAACATGAAGAGGTTCACGAAATATACTAAGGATAAGTTGTGCATCTAGTTGGTTTTTCTTTACACGAATGTATCGATATGCATGGTGAACAAAACACGAAGTCTAATTACAGAATTCTTTGTGAATTGGCCTGCTTAAGGAATTTTCCTAGAATTTGCCTTGAGAGATTCAGCACTATCACATAAATTCCCAACCATGGTAGCTAGTCTACCTACAGAAATTCGAACTGTGGATTCTCAGTATATGAAGCAGGAATACCGATGACTTTGTATCGGCTATCCCTTAGATTAATATAGGCTGTAAAATTTATTAATTAATTTAGTAGTTGATACTTAATGAAGCGGTATCAGGCTGTCGGGTTATGTATCGTTGTAAAGGAACATAAGGATGCTTGAAGCGGTTGACGTGAATTAGAAGGCTTCTCCCTCTCAAAATATTTCCACGGAAACAAGCAGGAAGAACTCGGGACAGGCGCTGGCCTCAAATCAATTTGGAGGCATTCCTGTACGGTGCAGATGCTTTCCTTCCTTAATGAAGGATGGAGTTATTAAATACTTAGCTACAGGACTCCTCGAAACTTCCTCAACTATTAATAATTTTAGGAGGGTGAACAGTTCATTGTTGTAGAGCCCTCTTATAAGGTACGGAGTTGTTAAGATGCGTTTTATGGAAGATCGGTGTTCCCAACCCATGCGTATTTATTGCATGTAATTCGAGCTTATGCTGATAATTTTCATATTACAAAACCAATTACTACCGCTTGTAAGCCTAATAGTGAAGTTACAGTGTTTGTTTTGAATGGGTTTTCTATCCTCTTCCATTTCAGTTTAACTGTGGATGTAACGTGATAGTGTAATGGCATTTGCGCATTGCAATATATTCGTATTGAACTCTTCTCTAGCTATCAGTCGTGTGAATGTGGACCATTCTGTTTTTATACGACTAGGGACTGGCAGGGTGTCATAGCGTGAACCCACATTGAGATTTTAAAACTTTATTAATGCATTCTGCTTTCCACCATGTTACAACATCCCGTTGTGCATACTTTCTATAGTGCAGTGACTACGGCCCGCTTTCCAACACCCGCTAATTCTGGGGAACACCGGTTCACAAACAGTACACCAATCAAGGCTTAATCAAATATTCTGCAAGTGTGAGGACCATTTTTATTTTCTAAATTGTACAGCGATATTAAAAATTATGGTTTTTACAAGAGAAGTGCTTCTCTCAATTTAGTTTGTACTTCACTGTATTTCTACAGAAGTAGGTTCTGCCACCGTTAAAACCGTATTATTATTATACGATATGTATGTCTCCTGTCACAGGCATTTCTTCCTGGTACTTCTCTTGAACCAGCGGTGATACCCAACACTCAGGCTTCAAGCTTCACATTGCAGTACTTTCCGTATTATGTGTGATGTTCCAAGTATAGCTGTCTTTTGTAGTGAATCTATCGAGTGTTTTCCTGGTATAGTTTCCCAATTTTTCTTTAAGCTTCTCGTTACTATTCCAGTGGCTCCAATTATTACTGGTACAATCGTACTTTTCAGGTTCCACATTCGTTGCATCTCTATACACAAACTCTTGTATTTTAACTTCTTTTCCGCTTCCTTTTGCACAACATTTCTGTCCGCGGGTGTTGCCACATCTATCATTGTGCATGTTTTCTCTTTTTTGTTTTTAATTATTATATCTGGCCTATTTGCTCTAACTTCTCTGTCTGTATGTCCTGTTTGATTCCACAACACTGTAACATCTCCCTCTTCACACACTGGCTTGGGCATGTGTGTGTACAATTTGTCTGTAGTTTCAATACCTAAGGCTTTGCATATTGAATAGTGCAAATGTGTACAGACTTTATCGTGTCTCATTAAATATTCGTTCTTTGCCAAAATGGGACGTCCCGAAGTTAAGTGGTCAATAGTTTCTTCATGTTGCTTACATAACCGGCATTTATTCTCAATTTCTTGCTTCAAAATTTTATTCTTAAAATAGTTTGTACTAATTGCTTGGTATTGAGTTGCCACTATTGTACTTTCTGTTTCTCCCTTGATGTCACCAGATTTTAGGCAGCGATATGACTGTTCAATGTCCACCAGCTTTTCGTCTAAGTTACATGGCAATTTTCCATGCATCCTCTTGCCTTGCCATCTTTCTTTTGTTTTCTCCGCAATACTGTCCTTTATTTTTCTCGTTTCTTTCTGTACTTCTGTCTTCAGGCATCTAGCTGCCTGTAACACTGCTGAGTCGGTGTTGTGTTGGTGTGTTCTGACAACCTCTATTAGTGGGTCTTCC
>Ga0131853_10012069_pt1 | contig 15814 bp, 7 predicted proteins | sample TergutLab28metaG_FD_92764 | JGI IMG/M metagenome (GOLD analysis project Ga0131853, IMG submission 92764) | Labiotermes labralis P1 segment gut microbial communities from Petit-Saut dam, French Guiana - Lab288 P1 (version 2) (version 2) | ecosystem: Host-associated > Arthropoda: Insects >...
CTCACGTATTTTCTGAATGACTTTGAAATAGTCCCAGTCGCCCCTATTATTACTGGTATCACCTTTGTTTTTACATTCCACATGCGCTGTATTTCTATTGTAAGGTCTTTATATTTTAGAATCGTCTCAGCTTCTTTTTTAATCACATTTATGTCTCCTGAGATTGCAATGTCTATTAACATACATGTTCCCTTTTCATTATCACGGATTATAATGTCTGGTTTGTTGTTAGGGATAGTTCTGTCAGTTTGTACTTGCTGGTTCCACAATATGGCTACCTTGCCTCCTTGACTTGTTTCTACTGATTTGGCACATGTTCATACCGGTGTTTTTTGTCCACTTGTACCGCTGTTTCCTTGTATATGTTGAAGTGTAGTTGTGCACACACTGTATCATGTCTTTTTATGTACCATTCTTAGGCCAGTATTGGGCATGCTGATATCATGTGGTCTATTGTCTCGTCAAATTATTGGCAAAGTCTGCACTTGCTATCTGTCTCTGTTTATTATTATTATTATTATTACTACTACTATTATGGAAACTTGTTATTCATTGAGTTTTTTTATATATGCGCTCTAACTTTGAGCATAACAATGCACGCGTGTGGAGTAAATAACCATAATGTGAGGCCTAACCAGTTATTAGTTGGACTGGATTCAATTCTCGGAGTGTCGGAACAAATCTATGGTTATTTTTCTGAAGATAAATGAGTATGCATATACTGCAAAGATTTTGAGATTTCTTAAGTAATTGAGCCAACATCAACTGACAAGATCCTCGCAGTTGGCTGTTCGGGTGACGAATTATGGGCTAAGTCGGTTTCATGGTTAAGATTACATGATATTATTTAATTGATCCTGGAAAGTGAGAGGAGAAGCATTAGATCGTACTCGGTGAAGAACTGGCTTTTAAAGATGCTTTGGGTCTGTCGTAAGAAAGACTGTACTTGGCACACATTTAATTATTTGCAACGGCTAATAGACTAAATAAAATCTAGGTGCTATATACAATGAAATAATAATCACAAATATATTTACAAGAGAAAATAAAAAATGTTAACAAAACATACTTTATGCTACAAAAATTTTTTGAACTAAAATATATATTTTAAAACCTATAATTGAGCCTAAAGAGCACAATAATAGACAGAACTTTAAAATATGCATAAGAAAACTCGATACTAACAAAGAGAGATAGCAAGCAAATAAACAATTTTGAAAGGAACGTGTATAGAAGAATTTTAGGTGCAGTTTATGACAGTGAAAAAGAAAATTGGAGAATATTAACCAATAAAGAAATTTACACAATGGTTAAAAAGAAACCACTATAAGAGAGACAATAAAGTTAAATAGATTACGTTGGTTTGGACATGTACAGAGAATGGAAGGAAATAGAATTACCAAAAAAGTATTGTATATGAATTTGGAAACAACAAGGCTGAGAGGTAGACCGAGGAATAGGTGGCAAGATGAAGTGAGGGAGGATAGAAGACTGGTTGGTGGCAAAGAATGGAAGGAGATAGTATATAACAAAGAGGAATGGAAGAAGCTCCTGACAACGGCAAGGAATCGTCGCATTCTGCGCATGCCAATGGAATGAATTATAGTCTAAATGTCGTTGTAGAATATCGCGTTGGAGAGAGGGTTACTGTACTTCCAAAAACGATACAAATTGACCGAAATAGCTTAAATGCTAAGAAGATTAATTGACGGGAAATATGCCGAAAGTTGTAATAAATGAAATTCAAAACGAAGGATGTGGAATGTAACGTGAAAGAAAGGATGTTGTCTTCCAGAACGACATAGCTTTCCTACTCTTTAATGAGAGCCTTCAGAGAAACGAAAAATTGCAACGTCGCTCAGAGTACAGTGAAACTTTCAGACTCTTCACCATTCACTGAAAACTTGTCAGTCAGTCACTGCAAATTATCAAGGAGGAATTAAGATAGAAATAGGTGTTTAAAAGCAAAAACGGTAGCAAAACTGAATTCCACAGAAATAGACTATTGGCGACGATCGGCTCGAAATTCCAGGAAGGACAAAATTAGGAACACTATTATTAAACAAAAATTGAATGTAACAAGGTCTCTTTTAGACGATATTAAGATTAAACAAGTAAAATTGTATGGACATGTTCAGAGAATGGAAGAGCGGAGACTACCAAAAAAAGTTATGAAATGGAGCCCATCAGGAAGAAGAAAACGAGGAAGACCTAAAGCTACATGGGCGGAAGGGATTAGAGGACTGTTGAGGGAAAATGGATTAATAGAAGAAGACCGGAATGACAGAGACAACTGGAGGAAGAAGATAATATAATTGTTAAAAGGGCGCAGGAAGATGTGGAAACGTCGAACAACCTGCTAAATAAATAAAAATATTCACTTGGGTTGTTTGCAACAGCAGAATCATACGGGAAATCCAGCTACTGCAGTCTTTGTCATGCACTGCTTCTGTATTGGCCGGATGAAGAAAATGATTAGTTTTCCTTTTCCCACCATCTAATATAAGTTTTCTTCTTCATATAGACCAACAAATGTTGACTGCAGCAGTAATGAGAGCAGTTGTAATATTGTTGAAGGAAACGAAGGAAGTGGTGTGGAATTTTGTAACCAATTTCCTAAATAAAGGACGGTAGATGGACCAGTCCATGTACGTATTCTGGTTTTAGCTGAATGAAGTGTCTGCCCTATGTAATACTATTGTTCCATGAGTAAGCATTACCGTGATTTCCACGACTAAGGTACAGCGCGTTTTCTGAGTCACGTCACGACCTTGCTAAGGTTAGGTTATTGTTATGAAACATTGAATTACATTGCTCATCGCTGATAACTTTATGGAGGGTGATCAAAAAGTCACTGTGCACCTGATGATTACAATAACATCGTCAGGTGCACAGCGACTTTTTTGATCACCCTGTACATTTTTGGTGGGGTATCTGGATATTTTATTACGGCGTAACCTAAGTATTTCACTTACTGAATTATAAATATGGGCATTAAAAAGTTCGAATCCCTCGATTCGATTAAGAATTGGGGTTTTATTTTGATCATACACGGAGTTCTACATTCTTCTGTTCAAATTTAATTCAAATTAACATAATTGTTTTTAAAATTGCTTGTTTTAAACAAATGTTTGTTTACGAAAATATGTTGCACATGGCCTGAAATTACATTCTTATTAAATTATGAGTTACAAATTCAATAATTAACCTTTTGGCGCAGGAATTATTTTTTTAATTTTAGCACATCCTGTATATGAAATATGAATAATACAGGAACCAAATACATTATAATTATGAAACAAACTGCATTTTTAAGAGGAAGAAACGGAGAGTATATACCGTGTTTAAAGTATTCAGTACCTATACTTGTTGAATAAGTATATAAAATGCAACTTTAGAGGTTATCGGTGCGGTACGACCACTGTAGTTGACATTAGGCGTCAAAAGGATAATTCTAAACTGCAAAATCGGATATTTCCTGTCGATATTTGGAAAGGTTTTTGCGTCGTAGGATAAAACTAGAGTTCTTCTTTCTTCTTAGTTACGACGCCGCGCCACACGGTAATCTTCAAAGGCCTGGAGATCCCAGAATAACTTTTCTCGAACCAGAGGCCTTTGAAGATGAAGGCATTACCTTCCACGAAGTTTCGGTCACATATAACCCAGTGATAAGACGTCATATCTCAGAAAAGCGGAAGCCTTAAAAACACCTTCATGAAAACCTCCAGACATTTTAAATACATTTATTTCATGGAAAATGCGTCTAGGAAAATATCGCATAGAAAATACAGAACTGAACAAGCCTCATTAATAAAATCCGTTTTAAGTTGCAGTTTTCTATTAATTTGCGTGCATTTCGCGGGTAGGATTTGGGTCGGTCTAATTGAATCAGCAGAGTAAGTTTTATGACAGGACGCTCAATGACGGAAACAGATGCAGGTTCTAAGTGAGATGCACTTGCGTATCGTTTGTGCCTCGAACAATGCATACAACGCCTGATACCGGGGTGCTGTTAAGTCCTTAGCCCGACCAGGAAGGAAACAAGCTCGGAAGCATGTCAGGCACGCGCGAGATTTCAACAAAATCGAGACGCGAGCTGTCATCAAGTTTCTTTCCCTGCACAGCAAGGCGCAGAAGTAAATTCGCGCCATTCTGAAGGAAACATTAGCTTGTTTCCTTCCTGGTCTGGCTAAGGACTTATCAGCACCCCTGTACAGCATTTGTAAATCGTGTTTGTTTTATATTAAAGTGAAACGTCTGCATTCATTCTCGCAACAGCCGAACTTTTTTCAATGACGATATTCTTCCAGTGACCCCGTTTCCTTATCCATTTGAATCCAGTAAAGTAATCCCACCTAACGTTTGGAGTTACAATAATATAAACAGCCAACTAGATGCAACAATAATAATTTTATTTATAATTTCAATCAGATCAAAAATTTTCGGGCGATAATTTCGCCCATGCTCTGGAGCACTAGACTGTATTTACAGCTTACGGTATAAAGCACTGAAGATGCTGCCTACAGGCAGCATCGTCGATGCTCTATACCACAAGCTGTAAATACAGTCTAGTGCTCCTGAGGATGGGCGAAATTATCGCCCGAAAATTTTTGATCTGATTGAAATTATAAATAAAATTATTATTGTTGCATCTAGTTTGCTGTTTATATTATTGTATCAGTGATGCAAAGTCACACAAACATCAAATTTTTGGAGTTAATTTGTAATTGTATCACTTTCTTCACGTCTGATTCTCTAAATTCTTCACCCCTGTTGCAGATTTCTGGCTGCACTTTTACATTCCTCCTCATTTGCTCTATACTGGCCCTGTGTTGAACGCGTATAAAATCCTTTACTGTATCCTTTGTGGTAAGAGATTTCCACTATGTAATTGTTAGTAGATATGTTCATACTGCAGTCTTAAAAATAAAATACAATCATTAGGCCTCCCATTGTGCATAAAGAATATTGTTTTTATATTTTCGTTTGGATTATAAGATATTATGCAAATGGCGCAAGCACTTTTCCGTTTTGGAAGGAACACCACAGTTTTTCTCGCCATGATATAGAGAGATATAAAAACAAAAGTGTCCCCTCCGATTCCCAGGAAATTAATTTTTTCATAGTAATTAATTTTGAAAATTTGAAGAATGGGTACAGATAATTAATTTTTACTTTTTAAAAATGACGACAATGGATTGTACGTCACACATACTTGAAAATATTGTCTTTATGACGTCCTAATAAGGGGGGGGGGGTAACGACTGTGCTATAAATTGGACAGTAGAAGTAGTATTGTTTTCTTTTTTCCGGAATTGGCAAGAGGTATTTCTTTCCGAAACGTACCCAGAGCAGACCTGTGGCATGGTTGGCTGTCCTTCTGCACGGATAACTGGAGCGCTTTCTCCAGAGGTTAGGTGAATGGTGTGAATGTAGTGCCCAAATTAAGGATAAGTGGAATTACGTTTCCAATCCCCTACCTGTTTCAATGGCATGCGAGAGGAAAATTTTGCGTTGTCTATATGACCGCTCTATAGAGAGAAGAGTCGGGAAAATATCATCTGACCTAGCTAACATGGAGTTCGACCACTTCTTAACCCGTTCTGGTCCCACAAATTAAAAGTCTGTTTAGTGGTCTCCCCTCGTTCCTTCTGCCTCTTGGTCTCTATTGTTTTATTCTCCTCGATAATCTATTAGGATACGTTCTGTTTATACCTTGTATCCAATTGGTTCTAGCAACAATCCTGTGTCATAGTAACAAGCGATGATAAGGCAAAGCAGTCCCATTACACGCCTGGATAGGTCCGGAGGGTTCCAGGAAGTTATGGTTCCCAGATTTCGTGACAACGGCACAGGATGGTGGTAAGGTTGTCAGCCTTACGCACCGGCCACCTTTATCCCTAGGAAATGCTCCTGGTACTCATTTCTGTTAGAGGCTGTATCGACCCCAGGGTCATAGTGCGATCAGAAGAATTTTATGTCAATGAAAAATCCACTGACACTAGCTGGGATCGAATCAGCAACTTTTCGATTTGTAGCACAGCACAACAAGCGATGGTATCACTGTTAAATCACTTTTGACCAAACACCGGCCCAGGCCTACCGCACCCCATGGGGCAGAAACTGAATTGGCACGTACACTACATTTTCATAGACAAACAGGATAACACGTGCTGTATGCACGGTTCTTTACCATCTGCACACACACGCCCACCGACTTTGTGTAAAACGAGATCTCGTTACCACTTGCTTACACAAATACAAATAATTTTTCTGTGTTACATCATATCTATATAGCTTCTCTGATATAAAATTGTATCCAACCTGATGATGGCCACAGCAACAGTAAACGAAACATGTAGTTGATGTTGATAAGTTATAAACACCTGATAATATAGTTGTGTTATGACTGCTATATCCCTATAGAATTATTTATTACCTTCGGTTCAAACAAACACAACGAGGATGACGCTCCTTGAAAACTGGAAAGGCTGGTACAGTATAACTTTATTCTTAATCTCCTTAAAGTATTCTTCTGTCTAAACATACGGTTTATAGTGCCTGTTATTTTCATACAATCATTCAATCTGTTATCAATGTCCACTTCTGTTTCTTAAGATATCAAATTGCCCAAGTAGTTAAAAGAATTTAATTGTTCTATAATATTATTATTATTATCCATTAAAATTTCACTTCTATCTGAATCTCGCCCTTTAAATGACGTCAGTTCTTTTTATATACGGAAGTAGTTAAAATAAAGAGAAGGAAATGTCGCCTCCTCCTCCATTCGTCAATGTATCCGCCTCACTGCTTCCGCTTGTCTCTCTAGTCACGCGTTAATTTCCTTGTTATATCGATAAAATTGTGTGTACTAAGAAATTTCCAAATCGCCATTAAGTTTGTGCATTGTTAAATGTAACAGAGCTCATAGAATTCGACGAATGCATAAACAGTTATTCACAAAGTGAAGTTTCTTGTGTAATTTAAATACAGCGAATATTTCTTATCTTTTTTTGGATTAAATTGTGTCCTATTATATTTATGTACAAACCGAAGGAGCATTCGTAATGTGGTTTAATATTATAGAGAGCGTTTCATGACGTTCTCCGTGATTAAAAACATTTATAACAAGAAAACCAAATGACCTACCTTAATGGAATAGTTCACAGCCACAGGAAAATTGATTTTTTTTTACAACTAGAGATGTTCGATGTGTGCACCACAGGTGACACGCCACACATCGATACGATATTCAAGTTCTTGCCACACACACGTCAACATGGGTCCATCGATATTCTACATTGCTGCAATGATCTCTGCCTTTAGGTCAGCGAGGTCACGTGGCAATGGTAGGACGAATACTTGGCACGAATTGTACGTTGCACAGTAACCACAGACTTACTGTGTGATATTCGAACACACAAAACGACTTCTCCCTCGCTGCGGCCATTTTCTCACCACATACACTCCCATCGCCTAGCGGCAGAATTGTGAACTACGATGAAAAACAACTTACTGGGGGGAAAAAATTTGAGTTGTAGTTTCTATATGTACAGGCTTCGGAAATACGTGTCCTACGGTTTTCCTATAATAATTTTTTGTAATCCCGGAGTACATTTTGAAACGCCCTGTAAACACACACACACACACACATATATATATATATATATATATATATATATATATATATATGTAAGTGTATTTGTGTGTACAAATAAGTAATAAACTGTTTTCTGTTTTGACAATATGTCTGAGACAGGTTAACTCTACCAGCCCAATATAGTTCTGCTCTAATATTAATATGAGATAAAAAGTTGATATATGTCAAGGAAACATAATAAAATCTCTGTACCTGTAAGGTGTATGTAATAATATGTTTCATGTCTCATAAATAGAAGCATCTAATAAGAAGACAAGAAGAATAGGGGCTATTCTGTAGACATTCAGTCATTTACTGCTTTTACGAACTAGTCATCCCTTACACCTGAACTATGCCATAACAACGATTACATTCAAAACTTACACGGATCTCTGATCTGAAACATCAGCGCTTTATGTAACTTCCCCTACATTCTTCTTGGAAAATATTTTTTTTTTAAGTATTGCGTCTCTTTTAATACGTAGGTTATTCGGAATATAAGTACCGTCTGCGCATATCTCTCGCGCATCCTCGAGACTGTCACTTTGCGCATGTGCACTGACTTCCTCTATCAATGGAAAAGCCACAGACGCCATTTCGTGAAATTCGTGTTATGTTTATGTTTGTTTCTGTGCGTTAAACATGTTTAAGATAATTGAAGGGGCTGCCGACTGTGAAATACGGTCTGTAATTTGTTTTTTGAACGCTAGGAATGTGCTACCAAATGCTACCAAGTATATGCGAATCGGTCTGAAACTGTACTGTCTGAATCTGCGAAAGATATGAAATTTGCTGTCTTCAGCCATATGACGTTCCAATTTCAGACAGTTAATAGCAGACATTTCAGAGAGAACTTTCACCTCCGGCTTCTTGGAGGCTTCTGCATGGTGTTGGAATTCCACACTTCTTAGTCACTGCAGTGGGCGAATGGTAACTAAAGTCAAAATTGTAATTTACGAAATTAGAGGAATTTTATTCTAAATGATGTCACAGGAAGTTATCCTCCAGACTTATATAAATTATGACCTGGACTGTACCGCTCATTGCACGGTACCGGTTTCTTTTCGCACATATATGTTAGTCATTAAAGTTGTTTAAAATTAAGGTAATAAAAGGTACAGTGATCCCGTTACAGGCCCGGTGTGGCCCAGAGGGTGGGTAGAGGTATAGCTCTACTCTTCCATGACAGCGGCACTAGAAGGGGGTGAGTGGTCAGCAGCACGCCCCGGCCACACTTTACCCCCCGGGAAATACCCGGTACCCATTTTACAGGAGGCTGGGTGGGCCCCAGGGCCGGTCTGGACTGGCGGAAAATCTCGTCCCCACCGGGATTCGATCCCCAGACCGTCCAGCCCGTAGTCAGTCACTATAACGGCTGAACTACCCGCTCCCCACCCAAAAAAATCTAAAAACGTAATAACCATAAATTGTCAGAAAACTAAGGAACGTAATTTGAAAATGGACCCCAGGAAAATGTTATTTTAAACAGAAATTTGTGAACAAGGAATTTACAAAGTTCTTCTACTTCGAAGTGAAACACTTTTTCACTTTCGTCTCTTCTCTGAAAGTTAGTTCCATTTCGCGATTTTTTGGAACGCTCTATGTTCATATTTTGCTCTGTTGAATTCCAAAGACCAGGGGCATTTACGTAATTGAACTCTAGACTTAATCTTTCGTTTTATAGAAAGACGTCCCCTGAAGGGCTTCATGAAGATGTACAAGACGCCTCCACAACGACGTCGGAAAAAGAATGACGCAGAAGACGAGGAGGGAATTCAAAGGGAAGAGCTCAACCACCGCCATCTTGCCAAAGATATTCACAACAACCAAGTAAACAGTGTAAGGACTGAAAGTTTCCTTCTTATGTGCTCTGTGTGAAGGGTTCCTACTGAATTCGGCTTGTGTGCTTTTAGAGCAGAACAAATCCAAAGTGCATACGCAACAGTAAATATGAAGCTTCGACACTGATTCATGTTCATGGTTATGTGAAACATCCTTTCATTTTATGCAGGAAGAGAGGGTAGACATTAACTTTCGTTAAATCAACTGTTCTTCTTATTCAGTTATGTTTTTTCTGTTTAATTCAGTGTTGCCCTTCTGGATTCTCCAGTATTTTCAACACCTCTAATTGTATTTTCTATCCGTGCTCTGAAATATTTTACGTTTTGTCAAATTTAATAGGATAATTATGGAACATCTTCATGTTTGCACTTGCATCAATGATAATGAAACACTTTATTATCCAACATATTTCGGATCTCAGCGGATCCATCATCAGGGAGCCTTGTAGGGTGCTTGGCAAAAAATTACAAGAATGATTCTATCGTGTCCGTTGACATGGTCAAGGTCGGTGTTATGGCAGCGTATTCTGACCCATTGTACGTGTGTGTGTAGTTCACTCTATAGGAAGGCGTGGTGTAGTTCACTGTATATGAAGTGCCTTCCTATACAGTGAACTACACACACGCACAACAGGTCAGAATATGCTGCCATAACACCGATCATGTCCATGTCAACAGACACGATAGAATCATTCTTGTAATTTTTAGCCAAGCATTGTACAAGTCTCCCTGATGATGGATCCGTTGTGATCCGAAACATGTTGGAGCATTTTTAAATATTTTATAATTTTAATTGCATCTACAAATGATATATTGTGCAATAGTTTGATAATAAAGTGTTTAATTGTAGAATATCTGTTTATAGCAACCACCTGAACTCCCTCTCATAAATCTGTCTCTCGCTATGTGGTTGAATGAGCTGTCTCATCTTAAACGTTTATTAATATGGCATTCTCTTCGAATTTGATACTCACCACCAGCTTCCTTGAAATTTTATCTGTCGGCTTGTTCAGATGTCCGAACTAAAGAGCAAAAAACACCCATCTTGAAATCCTTTATTTAACCTTTTGGCGCCGGAATTATTTTTTTAATTTTAGCACACCCTGTGTATAAAATGTGAATAATACAGGAACCAAATACGTTAGAATTATGAAACAAATTGCATTTTGAAGAGAAAAAAAACGGAGAGTATATACCATGTTTAAAATATTCAATACCTATATTTGTTGAATAAATATACAAAATGCAGCTTTAGAGGTTAGCGGAGCGGTACGACCAGTATAGTTGACATTAGGCGTCTAAAGGTTAATGTTATTGACAATAACAGTCTTTCTGAATGAGGCATTTATAAACGTTTCATAAACTTTGTGCAGACATATTGACTTATAGTCAGTTCTGCGTTGCTCTTAGCTTTCTTTGAACTACTATCTCACGTGATCTGTTTAACGTCACGATTCAAAGTGAAGTCTGATGTTTGTACAAACGAAGGTGCATCATTAAACCTACAACGCATTAAATGTGTGTAAGTAATGATGAGACTCTGAAAGTATTCCCTACTCCAAACAGAATGTTTAAAGTTTTCGTTATGACGGTGTTAAGTTAAAGTTGCTTAGAGAAACATTAGTTGTTTACTTTATGATTCATGCCAACACACGCTCGCGCGCGCACACACAGACACACACACACCCATACATTACATAAATATAATACAGGGTTATTAAAAATGATTATCGGGGTTAAACAACTTGTCATACACAGTAAACTCCAGAAGCAAACCCTTGTGATTTCTTTCTATGAGGTTAAGTCAAGGATCAGGTTTATGTTCCTCCTCTTCCCGCAAGTATCCCGGAACTGAAGGTACGAATCAGAACCGCCATTGAAACCATCACCGCTGACATGCTACAGACAGTTTGAAACGAACTCGTTTATCGTGTTGATGTTAGTAGAATCACAAAGGGTGCACATATAGAGCACCTGTAAGCTATGTAATCAAAATTTTGGAGTGTTGTTCTATATTAAAAAAATACATATACTCCTATCACAAGTGTACTGTTTATGACAAGTTGTTAAAACCCCGACAATTATTTCGAATAACCCTGTATATAGTTATGTAAAGACTGAAGTGTGGCGTATGCATGTGCTTAGGCTTTATGACCCTAAATATCCCTTACACATGTTTATGTTTCAGACTTTATATGGGAGATCAGGAGACGGAAAAGAGAGCTACCTGTTAGCATACTCCTGAATTTGACAAAAAATTTACTCAGAGATTTACAATATGAAATAAACACTAATTGTCTTTACGCTGTGCGGATGCTTAGCTCTCTGTTCTTCCTTGCTAGGTATGCAACCTGCGTGCGCACAAGGGTGTTACGGCGTCCAGCCCTCTGAGCGCGGGTCCCGAGACGCTGACGTCGGCAGCGCCTATGATGCACAAATTGGGGCCCGAAGTTGTGACCGCGTCCCACAGGATACAAGAGAGTTGTATATAGAGACACTTCCCTTCCAAGCCAGACATTTATATTGTAAATAATAAAAAATAAATAAAAACAGTAATATTCATGACGACAATTACGATATTCCAATTCCTACAACATGATCCAGGTATTTCCTGTTACAGACATTTTTTATGCCGATAAATTCTTCCTACAGATTCCGATTTAAGCAGGTGCAGCAAACGTCATTTAGAAACTAACAGTTGAAGAGTATGGGCGAATTCAGTCTTCCTCCGCGGTGTAAATGCGATCTGCGCCCTACTGGGTGTTCTTCTTCCTCAGCTCTACAACTCTGTATGAGTTTTGGCTTGCTCAATTATTCCTCTCCATGGTTTCCTTTCCTGTGCCTTCTGTTTCCAATTATTTACTCCCATCTTCCTCAAATCGTCTCTCACGTTATAAAAGTTCCTATATATATATATATGTTTTCACTCTTATTCCTTAATATTCGCGTTGGTCGTCTACTAACTATCCGTCCATCTTTCAATAATTGAGCGTTTTTAGCGGTATTGAAGTTTTTCCGGGGCGAGGGTGCTGGCCTTGCGCCCAACCCCCAACCTGGAGGACCAAGGTGTCTCTCTTGGTCTGGCTTCTACCCTTTGACCTGTCTGGCTTGGGTGTCCCTGCCGGTAGCTAAGCTACCGCCGGCATAGCTCTCGGGGTCACGGAAGCTCTCAGACTCTCCCACCACGTTAAGGTGGAGACACCATCGAGGGAGATACTGGGTGATACACAACGTATATTGGTAGAATGTTAACGACGTTTCGGTATATCCTATACCACCCATCTTTGAATGGTCTTCTTTGATTTCTTTACTGTTGAGATTGGGACTGGTAGTTTGTCCCGAAATGATTTTAAATAAAAAAAAAACCAATCTACGAGGCACGATATCTCAGAAATGTGAAAATCTAAGTTTAGGAGTAGTTTTCACGAAAAAAAAAAGTAAGAGACGTTTCAAATTGTGCGGGTTGTGACGCCGTGTCACTGGATTGGCTTTTCGCAGTGTTTTAAAGGAATGTAGTTTATTTACGATGAAATTTTTTTTATTTACGTCAGCTTTTACTGACTGTACCAAAAAAATTATTCCATGTGTCTGAATAATAAATACAGGTTCAGTCAATATGACTATCTCTTATCATAAAAACCGTATTTGCCTTTATAAAACGCTGCATTTTGAACCCCTGAGGGCACTGGCAATGATGAACCGTGAGACACAAAGTATGCAGCATTTTGCAGAGGGAAATATTGATTTTATAATAAAAGGGAGGTGTATTGCGGAAAATAATTTTTATCGTATTGTACATAAAATGCAGCAAAACGTTATGTCTACAGACAGTACAAATGTCGATTTTACACTGCCATCTGAGCAGCAAATGCTACATTTGGCACTGCAAAATATGGGGCAGAGTTAACACAAAATTCGGCTATTACGTTAGCCATAATATAACAAACGCTTGCCTGAAGCTGCTGACATTTAATTCTCCTGTCAAATTTTGTCCCTAAAATGCTTTTCGTTATTCCTTATAGCTTCTGTAGCAATTTGACCACAAAATAATCAAATATCTCGGTAAGAATTACTCTGATAAATATATTGAACTTGGTGTACACTGTCATACCTCTTTCGGTGTAGATCCTGTGATGATTTCGAGGATGCTATCTCTATGCATTCAGGTGGGCCCGGCAGCTCAGTCGGTATAGCGACTGAGCTGCCGGGCTGGACGGTCTGGCGATCGAATCCTGGTGGGGACGAGATTTTCCGCCCGTCCAGAACGGCCCTAGGTCCCACCCAGCCTCCTGTAAAATGGGTACCGGGTCTTTTCCCGCGGTAAATTGCGGCCGGGGCGTGCTGCTGACCACTCACCCCCTTCTAGTGCCGCGGTCATGGAATAGTAGAGCTATACCGAGCCTGTAACGGGATCACTTTACCTTTTTTATATCTATGCATTCAATGTCAGTAGCACTGATTCTGTTACAGTTATAGTTAACTATGCATCAGATAATATAATTTAATTTGTGTTTATCGTCTTTTGTCATGTGAGTTTATAAATATCGCCTTTTTGGATCTAGATTGTGCAGAAAGGGCATTATATTGTTTCACTGCACTATACATTATTGTATATAATCGTAGGAATTTGTCAGATGGTATTGAGTGGGGGGTAACAAGTTTAAATATGTAGTGCCGTGCGTCAAAGTTGGAATTATTTAGAGGGAATTTTTCGAATGTTTGAGCTGCATAATTGAAGCCCATTGATAGCAAATTAATGAAACCACTCTATGTCATTCAGGTGTCAATATAAAAAACAATACCCTTTTAACATTACACAAATCAAATGCTCCATCCAATTTACGCTTAATAATTTATTACCGGCTTATAAACCATATTGTTCAAACCTGTTTGCCTACTTCGCTTTAACACAATTTACAGTCTGCCCCAGCATGCTATTGGTTATATTTGACTGGCCGAAGGGGGGGGGGGAGTGTTGTGTTATGGGATATAATTTTTTTTTGTTTCTAAATATCTTCAGTGTGCATGACATGTAAAAAAGGAATGAGAATTTTTAGTTCCTTGGGGTTTTATTCTTGTGCGATATTTATGTTGGAAGTGTAATATTGGAGTATACAAAATCTTTAATTAATGACTTTAACATTTAAGACAGTTTACATTGAGTTAACTTAATGCATTTAGTAAGGTTTTATGTGCACAGACGTCTGTTCTACACAATTGACAATTACAAAATGACATTACATTTTATATATAATTTACAGCTCATTTCCTAATAATCTGACATTCCTATAAAGTCTTGTGAAGTGAACATAATTTATTCCTTATTGATGTTTTCCATGTTAGTGCTTGTTACAGACATACTTTTAAACAAATATGTTTATATCAATTTTATTTTTCTAAGAACTTTGAAAACATGTTATATCAGAACGTGTAATTTTCTAGAAAGTGAGAAAGATGGCATCAGATAGCTTTCTGATTGCAAAGAGCAAGTTATCACATCAATTCACTTTTGGGGTTTTTATTTGCTTGTCTGACATGCCCAGTAGTTGTAGTTCATTTCAGTTGAATGCGATTTTTCACTTGACAGTAGCTACGTAATATCGGAAGATACAAAGAGAGGAAAGTAGAAGCTGGTCCCATAATAGCAAGGCGACATGAATAGAGGCCTGCAGGCAGCCACGTGTCGAAAGTAAGTAAGTATTGTAGTTGTCCTGGTTTATTTACGGCGTTTTAATTTCGAAACACCTAACCACAATAAACCTTTTTATATTTTTTATTTATTGATAACAATATATAAGTCTATATATAAAATCACAAAATTTAAATAGACGTAGTTCCTTTATTGTTATTGAGCATAGAGAAAATTATTCTAAAGTTAAAATTTAGTACATAGGGCAAGTGAGAAAAACTGAATTAGAAAATTTCTGTCATGAAGTGTAACTTATGCATGAGTGGGCGGGTCTTTATTTTAACCTTGACAACAGGGGAAAGGAAGTTTCCCCTAAGCAATAAAATCTCGTATTTCATCAACCTGTATGACATAAAAGTTTCAGTTTTATGGAGCGCACATTTAGTGAAACAGTAACGTCCTGCATACTGGATGGTGTCACGTGGTCAGCGCAACGGTTCCCCACAGCCGTTAATCTCTGTTTTCTAGACCTGGAGCCGCTACTTTTTTCATTCAAGTAGCTCCTCAATTGACCTCACGAGATTGAGTGGACCCCGTTCCAGACCCACTACTACTCAGAAAATCTGGTAGCGCCGGGGATCGAACCCGGGACCTCTGTATCTGTAGCCAGAAACTCTGACCACTAGACCACAGAGGCGGTCTACC
>Ga0131853_10012070_pt1 | contig 15813 bp, 13 predicted proteins | sample TergutLab28metaG_FD_92764 | JGI IMG/M metagenome (GOLD analysis project Ga0131853, IMG submission 92764) | Labiotermes labralis P1 segment gut microbial communities from Petit-Saut dam, French Guiana - Lab288 P1 (version 2) (version 2) | ecosystem: Host-associated > Arthropoda: Insects >...
AGGATATAAATTAGTTTAAAATATGTGAAAAAATTTTTTGTTGTTTTTAAATTAAAAAAATTACATGTTTTGGTTAAAATTATTTAAACTTTTACAATTGTAGGGAGATTTTTTTTTTTTTTTTTTTTTTTTGTTTTCTTAATGATAATGTACTAAGTTATCATATCTCCCACATGTGTGACATGTCTTTTCCATCTCATCTTCCCTGAAATTGGTGAAGAGTTCAGATTATGATTATGATTTCTGTGTCCTCCTGTTACTTTTCCTGTCTTGGTCCAAATATTCTCTTTCACCTAAGGGTTGTTTGACCGTGCATCTTCCTCATGAAATAAAGTGAAATGCCAACTTGATGCAACTAGGTAATTTTATTGATGTATTCTTAGCTCGACACGTTTCGGGTACATACGCCCATCATCAGGAGCATTAGATGTTGAGTTGCAGCAAATGGTTTTCTGCACCAAGTTTTTGGATGGGTGGTGGTCTTGAGAGCCGCCACGTAGGTCGTGTTTACATTGCGGATGGTGCCATACAGCACCATCCGCACTGTACACGCAACCTACGCAGCGGCTCTCAAGACCACCACCCATCCAAAAACTCGGTGCAGAAAACCGTATGCTGCAACTCAACATCTAATGCCCCTGACAATGGGTGTATGTACCCAAAATGTGTTGAGCTAAGAATATATCAATAAAATTACCTAGTTGAATCAAGTTGGCATTTTACTTTAATTCATTCTCTTTCACTGTTTTCTCAGAACCTTCACTGTATATGTTGCATTAGAGGTCATAACTAAACCCGTTAATAAAGACTTGTTTTGGCTGGTGAAAATACGACTTGCATGAGTTCAGATTTTTTCTACATTTGAACCGAGTTAGTTCATACAGTTATATACACTTTGGTTTTTCAGAGTCAGTATTCTCATGTACCAGCATGCCAGATATCAACATCATATTATGTTGGATTTGCGTACATGATGATGAGACGTTATTCAGATGCAATCCGAACATTCAGTTCCATCTTGTTGTACATACAACGTACCAAGCAGCTTTTTCAGAGTCGCACCTACCAGAATGATCAGGTAAGAGTTGAGTTATTAGGTTCATGGTTGTAAATACTTAAATGTGACGCAGACCAAAGATTTTTATCATTTGAAGTTAATGAACTTTCTTTATTAGTAATGACACACAAGATTAATTTTTGCTTGGTATTTTGGTGCCTTATGCAACTTCTGTTACTTTGCCACCCAGCCTCCTCTTCAATGCATTCCAGGGTTCATTCTCTGGTACTAAAGTAGCCATGGCATGAACACTCGTATCTCTCTCTAGTATTGAGGTTAAGAACAAATAAATCTATACGTATCCATGCGCTATATGCATTCGTGGAATGGAGGGGGGCAACTTTTAATGTTTTCAGCATCTTATTAAATCAAAGATGGTTCTGTTTATACGCACATTTTAATTCGTCTTTGTTTCCTGTTAAACTATAATGGTAATAGGGGATTAATAGCAATTTGTTAATGTGTCTGATTTTAGATTAACAAGCAGACTGAGCAGATGTATCATCTGTTGGCAATTTGCTTGGTCCTTCATCCTCAGTGTATTGATGAGTCGATACATCAGGTGTTAAGAGAGAAGAATTATCATGAGAAGATGTACAAGATGCAATATGGAGAACTTAGTGTATGTTATTGAGGACTTTCAGGCTTTGTTTGTATTTTGAATGACCATATGTGTGTGGGAAGTGAGGTTACATTTGCGCATGCATCTCAAATGGGACGATTATTTTGTGCAGAATGGAGGAGGACTCTTATGAAGTTGTAAGGAACTTTTGGGCATGTAAAAGGCAGGGAATTTTTTTTCAGCTGAGCAACTATCATTTTCTAGTGAAGTGAGAAAGTTGTGTGTGTTGTGAGGATAAATAGGCTTATGGTAATGTCATACATTTTTGTTTGTCCATTTGTCCCTTCCCACAGTCAGGTTTTTTAGAACAAGTTGGATTTTCACATATTATGAGTACCATGATGGTAGAGGGCAAATAACTTCTGAATGTTTCAGTTACCTAATACCAAAGTGATATATATATGGTGGTTGTGCAAAGTTGTGGGGCGTGAACAACACTACTGCCGTAATATAGGTCCTAGAGTGTTGTGTGCCTTTATATTTAAATGAAGATCCAAATGATGTTAAGCAAATCTTTTTGTAGATTGCAAAACAATGTGACAGCCACATGAAACCTGCTATTAAGTACAGAGAACATTATGATTAGAAATTAGCATACAAAATGGAGAATGTTAAAAATTTTATGAACTGTAGTAACACAGAAGTAAACTTAATGTGATGTGTGTTACATATGAAGTTGCCCTTTGTTGTCACCTGTGATAGCTTGGGTTTGATTTTATGTTCTTATAGTTAATGACAGTTTGCATACTATTTTGGGGCTAGGATAGCATAGTTAGTTCAGTGACTAGGCCATGGGCTAGATGGTTTGGGCTTAAAATCCTGGTAAGGGCAAGAGATCATCTCTTTGGCAAAGTGCACAGACTGCCTGTGGGGCACATTTAATTGGTACTGGGGATTCTGTCCCTCTGGGTAAAGTGTGTGGGGTGTGAGGATGAGCATATACCTCCTAGTGCTTAGGTTGAGAATGAGTGCTGTTATACCTCCACTCCATCTGTATGCTTTCATGGGATGTTTTAGTGACAACTTTACCTTGTGCATACCAATTTGAACCGTCTTTGCAATTACAGGCATTTGTCAAGATACACATTATGTAGAGCATTCGGAGCAACAGCTTTATATATATATATATATATATACACACGCACGCATGCATATAGTTTACAATACATTGTTGACTCATGCCACCATTTCTCCATGTTAGAGGAAAGATCACACATTACTTACGAAAAGTCAGAGTGGATAATATAATGAACTATGGTGAATGTTTCCAGTTGTGTGTGTGTGTATATATATATATTGGGTAATGAAATAAGATTTTATTTTTTCTGTTTTCAGGAGTTTGAGTCATGTTTCCTCTTCGCTTGTCCAAAATTTCTGTCACCTGCCCCACCACCATCAGATGCTACTGGAGATTATGACTATGTAAAGGAAGCCATAAAGCATCAGACCCAAGTCTTCATGGATGAAGTCCGTCAGCAGAAGATGCTGCCCACAATCAGGAGGTTTACAGATTGACTTTATAGTTTTAATATCCACTGCCTGTCTATAATCAGTATTCATTTTGTCCATGTACACTCTCTTTCCTCATGGGGTATATTAAAATACCTGTGACATAAATATTCATTTTGATGTTGCCATCCTATATGCACACAGTTCAATTTGTTGTATTTTGGAGCTGTGTCTGCAATTTTGAGGGACAGTGCAGTGACACAACTGCCAACTGTTAATCCATATTTCCATCTTTGCTGCCACTCAGCTAAACCGACTGAGGTTTTAAATAAATGTTCTTGTTTTAATAATGTATAGATGGAGATGGAACAAAGTCTGTGTGGTACCGGTGTATTTGAACCAACTGACACAGCTGTCATCCCAATTGTATTATATTTTACACTTATGTTACAGTTACTTGAAGCTATATACAACACTGCCACTGTCAAAACTAGCCACATTCATGGGTCAAGGTAGTCCTGATGAGAATAGGGATTTAAAGAAAGAAATTGAAGCATTAATTATCCACCTCCTGTGTTTCAAGCACAAAATGAAGAATGTTGTGTGGACAAAGGGAACATCAGGACTTGAAGGAAAGTTCCAGTCTGGGTCTGAGGCAAGTATGGGGTTCTTACTGTAAAGCTTTTTTACTGCCTTTGTTCCTGAGAGCAATGTTAATGTAAAAAGTGCCTCACTTGGGTGAGCTGTGCATTTCTCTTCCTTCTTTGTGCATTGTCATAGGTGATTAAAGTTTGTGTATAAGTTTTAATATTTCATCTGTTATTTGTTGCAGCTCGATTTTTACATTGACCATGAAATGATCCACATAGCTGACACAAAGGTGGCTCACCGTTATGGGGACTTTTTCATCCGGAAAATCCTGAAGTTTGAAGATTTGAATCGTAAACTCCATATGATCAAAATCTAAATATGGCACAAAAATATGAGATTAAGTGATATATTTGAGGTTCAGGGAAGTAACTTCTCTCTTTAATGTAATACTAATGATACAGGGTACAGGAAAATGTGTTAAGTTTTCATTTTTTTTTTTACTCACTAGTTTGTAATACTTCCCCCCTCCCAGAAACTCCTAATGGAATTCTATAGACTTGAATAATATTTACCAGTACTTCTATTTTTGTGTGTCCGATTTGGAACATGGAGTTGAAAAACATGAAATTTAGGACATGCAAGACACAGATAATTGGGCTGTACCTATCAAATTTGACTATTAATCATAACTGCAGTTATACATTTCTCCTGTACATCAGATTTAAGAGTCATACATTAAATGTTTAAATGAGCTGAAACCTTCAATTATTTCATTTTCACTTAAAACCTGGGCCAGCATTGAGGCAGCTGCTGTGGGTGCAGGGATTGTGTTTCTGATACTTTTAAAACACACTTCTGATACAAGAAAAAAAATGGCATATTTATTCATTGTAAAACATCTGTTCATTTCACTGGGGAAAGAACATACAATTTTGTTCCTTGCCTAGGGGACATGCCCTCTCCTTGAAAATGTAATAATATGTGCTTTTTAGTCATAATATGGACACAGTCCACCATCCTAGATTTTTCAGCTGACCACAAAAATGCAACAGCAAAATGCATGCTTAAGGGAATAGTCAAAGTGTTAATCACTGTAGGGATAGGACTGCAAACCATGATCATCGAATGTGGAGCTCTGAATTAAACTGGAACCACATACTAAGAGAATAAGTTCTGTATGTCAAGAGTAAACTGTGTCAATTTGTGCACCTGCAGTTACTAAACTTCACCAAGTAAGCCACACTAACTACTTGCTTAATAATGTGAAGTGCTCCTTTAACACCTCTGCCTTATCAAGGCCCCATACCTTGTAATTGTGACAAACCATGTAACCACTGAAAACACCCGTATTTGTTGATCAGCAGTAGCCAGGGACATTAACAAGATGTTGGATGCAGGGGAACATCAGTGGGTGATATCTGGCAGACACCAGTTTTATCTAAAGGTGAGTTAAAACAGTTTCTTGAAGCGGACTGTGGCGTGTGTTGTAATGTGTAGTCAATACTACAAAGTAGAATAAAAGCAGCCCAGACTGTGGAGTCATAAATTTAAATTACAAACATTTATAGGAAAAGTGATGGTGACAGTGTTTTAGAACTGCACACCTCAACCAACATTACCATGCAGATGGCTTCCATTTTTAGAAAGCCAGAAATCAATGCTCTGCATTACATGGAATGTATCTGCCCCAAAAGATTCATTGCAGCAAGGAATAAACTTCTTCCACATGAGTGGGTGACTTGGAGGACAAAACTCTGAGGAGTGACTTTCAGACAGAAACTACTTCACCCGCTGTCAAGTTTTCTTCATGAACTGAGTGTACTACGAAGACATTAATACAGGCAATTAAAGGGAAAGTAAGTGAACTATATAACTTTAAAAGTTCGCACTTTATGCAAGAGTATTTAAATTTTTAACATTAAAAACAATGTACAATTTGTTCATTTTTAGTCCTACAAACTTATGTTTTTCATTTATACATCCTATTCAAATGGGCAATGCTTCAAGACCGCTGTCTTCTGGGACATGATACCATGTCGTGTGAAACATACCAATATTTTAGATGACACTGCTGCCTCCATCTTGGCAGAATATTAAGGTAGCAGGTTCCTCTGAAATGTTACCTGTGTAATAAATGACAAGGGATCACATCCCAGCAGACTAACTTCCAGGGTCACCACAATGAGCATCTCAAATCTTACATTGTTATTTGCACAACACTTCTTGGACAGCATGCTACTCTCATTACAGGAATATCAGTCTTTTGACATTATGTATATTTAGTAAGCACAAAGAAGTAAGGCTCATTTAATTTTTTATTTTACTTTGTCTTCGCATCCTTAGGTCTTCTTTTACAGTGCTCGTGTCTGTCTGTGCTTTCTTCTGAAATTGATCCCAAGGATGGCCCAGTTTCTCAGGGACAATTTCTTTCAACCATGAGGTATATCGTTTACAAAATTTCTGAAAACCTCTCCTGAAGTAATTTCTTCCAGCAGTTTTGTCAATTTGTGGCAGATCAGTATCCTGTTAACATTCAGAAGTATTAGTCACTGTCAAATGCCTACTTTTCATATTTTATAACAGTCAAAAATAAACTGTTCTACAGGTGAAGATTCAAATTTTTTTGGAGCACTGATATGACTTACTTTATTTTTTATCTTCCTCTGACAAACTTTGTGGAAATTTTCCAAATGTTCCAGGAACTTTTCACTTGGCTGGACCTCCTCTTCTATTACTGTATCCATTATAGCCAATACATATTCAAAATTGAAATGACAACATCCCTGCCTCAGCATGGCACCCAGAATTTCTGAATTCATCCTGTGAAAATTGTGCATATATTGGGACATGTATCAGCAAATAAAATCAGACACGGCTTCCACACTAGCATTCTAATCAAACACAAGAACACACTGTTACACCGACACATGTACTACTTCACTGTTTTATAAGGAAAGGCTTATGTTATTGTCATGTCCCTGTGTCTGGATCTTACCCATTTCCAAGTGCCAAACTAGTATTAAACATTATACAATCATCCCAAAGGATGACATCCCACTTTCATGTAACATGCAAACCATGCCAAATAAGGGTTATTGCCTTTATTTAATATGGGCATTTAGCCATGTGGCATTCCACATTTAGTTAGTAGTAGTATGTACCACAGGACAGGATCCTACCTCACACAGTACACAATTCATGTCAAAGAAGGGCATTCCACCTTCATGCAGTACACAAATTGCATCAAAGAATGTCAAGCCACAGAAGGCTCTCCTTTATTTATACCCAGGCCACCCCACAGTGAATCCCATCTTTGTTTAGTGTAAACATCATGCCACAGAAGGGCCACACAGTGTTGTCAGCCACAGTCCTTTGCATATCTCTTCATATGCTTATTTTAGCTTAGTAAATAGTCTTCAAACTATAGCCTGGATCTCTTGTATCTTAGCAATACCATACCTGAATCCTGAATCTCTCATATCTGCCAGCAGACACTGGGCTTCCTGTTTTGTTCGGCAGCCCAAGGCCAAGACTCCAAATGTGACAATATCAGGGTACAAACTGGATCTCTGAATCAGCTTAAGAACCGCCTAGACAGTGATTAAATACGAAAAACTGTAAATCCATTACTCAAGAGAACAAAAAGAATTTTTGGTTTAATATTATTCCATTCTACAGAAATTACTTCAGACGTTCTTGTAGATGTGTATATGAACAAAATAAAAAGAATATGCTTTTTTGCATATTAATCTATAGTTTTTGACTCCACTTTCCACTTTTAAGGCTACATTCATGTAGCTGTTGCTAAACACAGTGAAACCTCCAAGCCTTATCCTAACTAAAAAATTTAATAAATGGAACTTATGAAATATGTAACTTTTTCTACCTATTTCAGCAAAGTTAATAATACACATTTAACAGAGAATCCACTTACATGTGCATTCACATAATCAAACCGCATGCTTCGTTTCTTTATCAACATGTTATAAAAATCTATATCTGGATGAACTTCATCTTTCTCCATGGCTGATAGTAGGGCCTGTAAATACAGAACGAAAATCAACCTTTAAATTTTATATATAATTTCACCATTTTACAATGTGATAGCAAGCAAGAAAAGACAAAAGTGACATTACCTATCTTTACTTCAGATGAAAATGCAGATGGGAAGAATATTAAATTGGACCACAGAAAAACTGGGTATTATTAGATTAAGGAACTGTAAAAATCAGGATGGACTTTCATAAACACGGTGCCATGTGAATTTGATGTATGTTTGTCTGTGGATCATATAAGCGTAGAGTCTGTTGCACAACTTCCCTCATCCTGGACACATAGCCTGCTGCTCTGCTCCTAACAGCCGACCACCAGCAACCAAGGCATTACACACCACATGCGGCAATAACACAAGTACAGCCTCGAGCTCCTGATGAAGGGGCATATAAGTGCCCGAAACATGTTGAGCAGATTATAAGTGCAATAAAGCATTCAGTAGCATTTAGTTGGTTTTCTTCTCTATGGTGCCATGTCTTAGGGTTCCACAGAAGTATGTAATTTTTACTACAGCACAGTCACTACAAATTGTTCAACCAGTGTAATATTCTAGGAGCAGAACTAATTTTTAAACTATTTCAGGAGATATGAAGAATGATGCACGTACACCTGTAATATTGGGCACAAATGGCCTGTTTTAGGGCCTAGGTGCATCTGGCCCGAAAAGGGCTCGAACCCATATTCTACACCTATATTATATTACCTGTTCTGCTGCCCTAGTAGATGGAATTGTGTCCAGAAGTTGGGTGAAAGTTTTTATGTTTGGCTTCACTCCATGTTTATTCATCTGTTGAAGTAATCCAGAACATCCACCCACAAGAATTAACCTGTAACATGTACACAAAAACTTTACTCTTAATTTACAGATAATTATCATGTAAGGATATTTTAGTTAATGGCCTAAAACTGACAACCACTCACACACTTGTGTTAGTGGATATGAATCCTATCGTCAGGTTGTAGACTAGTTTATGAACAGAAATACTAATTTGGACTGCAAAGGATGCGCTACTTAGCTGGCCACAAATGGGACTTCAACTGAAATTAATTCCGGAGTTTTTCTTATTCTTCATCATCCACAATAAGCTTCCTTCATGCTCAGGGAGAGCAAATTTATATACCTAGTCAAAAATTCCATTCAAAATTCAGTAATGTCTGGAGAACTCAATTTAAGTATGGAAACAGGAGTCACACTCAGAAAACGTGGAGAATATTTGACAGTTGCTTTGATATTAAATGAAGAAATAACATGAATCTGGCCACCTTTGCACTATAATATACAGTAAAAAGGCAGGTATCATGAAAGCACATTATTTCTGCAATACAGGTATGCAACAAGTAGGAATACACAGAAAGTCAGCCAAAACATTACTGTTACATCAGACTAGATTTGACTGTAGTAGTACAACTGTGTTGCAGGAAGCAAATGTACTAGGTGACAGAGAAGGGCGATGGCTAATGTTCCTAAATACTGACTCAATTAAAGATGATTAAGTTTTTTAATATGTGATGGCTGTGGGCTGCTTTGAGCTTAAGTATAATAACAGTACCTATCCTCAGGCTTAGTAACTTCTGACAGTGCAATGATATTCCCAAAGTGAGGTTGAGCTGCTAAGAGATTTGGACGATTTTCAAGAAGTGGGGAAACTTCCTGTAATGAAGCCTCGTCTGTTTCATTTTTCTGTGCTGAATGTGGTAACTGTTGTGCAGAATTTTCATTTCCTGCAGTCAGCAAAGGTCTTGGCTGTAAAATGCATATTTGAAATACAATTAAGGATAGAATGACTTTTTCATGACATACAATACTACAGAAATAGATTTAACTGTTTACCTTGGCAATCCCATATTCTTGCCTTTTGCTTTCCTCTGTGATTCTATGAAACACATCCTGGGCGACATCAACATCTCCGAGACCACAGTCTCTGATGCAGCGCAACAGGAGATTGTAAGTGAACACGTCTGGCTTTACTTTGTTCTGCAACATCTTTCTCCACACCTAGAAATCCAGTAACAGGTATCCTTCCATTTGTCATACACCCTTAACGTCATGTCATAATTTTCTGCACAAAGTATGCCCTTGACTGTAATAAAGTACATGATGTTCACACTGTCTGACATACCTCACACAGTAAAAGAATTTTTTGACTCTCATGTTTTCTCAGGTGACTCAAATAGATATGGACCTCAAAACAGACTTTTATCTTCACCCAATGCACATAAGAGATATAATGATGTGGTCCAAAATAAGATTTTCTTGGCAAGGTGTAATGAGAGATGCAAAAAAAAAAAAAAACACTGTTACCACAACTAACCTAAAAAAAACCTAAAATTTTATCGCTAGTCATGCTAACAACATCCATAAATATGAGAACACTAAAAAAGGTTAGATGTGTCAACAGTGTTATTTACTTTAATGCACCTATTCCATCACATTGCACAACTGGATGTATAAATTTAAAAAAGTTGTAATGAAAACGCCCTTTGCCAAGTTTTGTCACAATCTTTGCCATCAGAGCCATGTCGTTAAATTGAGACAGTAAGGGAGAAGAAAATTCATGCTATGACCATTTACATATCTACATGTTAAATTACAGCCATCTTCACAGAACAAAATGCACTTTTCAGAACGTTTGGTTACTATGATGCCAACATTTACTTAAAATCGAGGAAATTTCTAATTAGACTATGTAATGTGTTACAACGATTAGCTTAGTCTTGTGTTGTAATAATATTTAATTCACAGTCAGTTCTGAAGTTTGGCAGGGTACTAAAAACCAGTACATTGTGGGATATTACACACTACAACAGTTACTGTGGAACTTTAATCCCACTTTATACACTAGGGCGTCACATTAAAAGCTTAAATATGTTTTATCTCGTAATTTACTGCACACAAAAGGTACACAATGACTTCATTTTGCTATGTAGTATTGTACTGTCACCTGTCGGCCACAATTCAAACAATGAGTATCATTGTTTGAACTTACAAGACAACTGAGCTGTGGTTCGAATTTTTATCGCACTTTTAAGGTTTTCATTTGACTCTCCTTCGTATAAATCACAAGACATCAGAAAACTGAAAGAAAAGATTTTCAGCTGATATTTACCAACAAAGCATGCCTGAACCCTGCTTCTTTGTCTGTAATACACGCCTGCAACAGGAAATTGAAAGTTTCATCTGAAATAGGAACCTTCTTTTCTGCCATCTCATCCACTAGAGTGAATGCAATTGACAGGTCCCCACATCTTCCAAATGCTGAAATGAAAAGAATTGTGTGAATATGACACATTTCAATGAACTACACATTTAAATGAGATACTGCATGTTAATGTTCATAAACTGCTGACTGTATGTCCAGTACTCAAACCTTTAATCATGGCATGGTAATTAGAAGCATTTGGTTCATAACCCTTCTCAAACATCAGCTGACGCAAATGGTTTGCACGTTTAAGGCCATCATTATGCCACGGACTATTGGCACATGAATTAAACAGTCCAGTGTAGACAGAAGGAGTTACTTTGAGGGCTCGCTTCTTCATCTGTAACAAAATATGACAGTTACCACTCAATGTTTTATCAAGTGGTGACAAATGTTACTGGCATCCAATAAACCCAGGTGCCTGGAGCCACTGGCCAATAGAAAGTTCACATTGATACAATCCAGATTTAGTTTTGACAGTCACAAAGTCTGGATTAGCACTACATTTTGTAATTTGGTGTGATAAGTGGTAATTCTAACATCCCTGATTGGAAAGTGTTAATATACTAGTTAATGGTCACGCTTAAGTGTGTTTATATTATACATACCTGATTATACAACTGAAATGCCTTCTTTGTGTAACCTAAGCGACCACACTCTCCAATAATTAGAGTGTAGATGAAATTTTCTGGTTTAACTCGATCTTCTTTGAGCATGACCGTTTCTAAGACATCAATAGCATCTGCCAACTAAAATATAAAACAAAAATATGGTTACAGAACAAATCTTAACAGCACTTGCTACTAGGATGGTGAACATCGGATAAAAATACCTTCTTCTGGCTGATTAAATCTTTAATCATGGCTGCATATTGCTTGTTGCTCAGTTTTTGTGCTGCTGAAGGAACATGTTCTAAAAATGTTTCTTCTTCTTTATCGCCTTCATCACCTTCAGCAGCTTCAATTGGCATTTCTTTGATGACTTTAAGAGTTCCAAATGTATCTGGGTCACTCTTACAGAAATCAGTCTCAGTCTCTACATGTCTTCTGGTATGAATTTTTGCAGGGTGTTGTTTGTTAAAACACATTTCTCCTTTGCAGTTTCTACCATTATGACTCTTACAATATTTAAAATTCATACTAGTATATTCTCTATCCAACATGTGAGAAAGATGTGTCACTGATGACATACATAGTACACTATTTCTAGTTGGTAATAACTTCAGACGAAGTTGGGACCTAAGAGCCACAAAAAACATTTCATCCATGAAGTGTCTATGAAATGTGCTGAGACCACGAAGAACATGGCCTGGTGAAATCATGTTGTTAAACTTCTTAGGGACTCAAAATATACACTCTTCTAACGTTCAGATATTGCTGTCATTCTATGTAAAAGATGAAACTTCATTTCAGTTGTGTCTGAAGATACCTACACAAATAAAAAAAAAAAGCATTATCAGAAGAGTCCCTGTATCAGGGAGTTAGTTTCTTATAACAAAACAAGGACAGACAGACACAAATAAAATATCAAATTTCTAAAATAGTATGAAGGTCACCAAACTGTTACGGCTTGAAATGCTATTAAGTGCAATGACAAACCATAAAATCAACTTGAAACATGTTTCACATTCTACATTCTCAAAAAAAGTTAATCTCTTCAGAACATACATGTGTTGAACCCTAACTGACACTACCTTAAGGACCACAGTAACTCGTCGTTGTGTGACGCAGTCCTCTAAGAAGAAATAACCTGACACAGCGCTGTGCAGCAGGTAACGAGTACAGACAACGAAACAAGTCATGACTACCAGCGCCTGAAGTTCTTATTGATTTGAAACACAGACCTCTGAATGCTTGTACAATGCGGTTGTTGTTTTAATGCGTGCAAAACGGATACGAAATCCGACCTGAACTAAATAAAGTGTCTTGTTTGTTACCCTTGTGGACAACACTTAACCTCCGTCTGGAGTTCCAGATTGGACAACACTTAACCTCCGTCTCGAGTTCCAGATTAAGTGTTTTAATTTTACAACAAATATTCACAATAAACACAAGACCTTACCCTCAAATGATTATGACTAATTTCAGTGGTCTATTCCCTACTTTGAATACAAACAATTAAAACACCAACTACTGTACCACTTTGCCAATATATGCATTACCAACCACGTTTTACCTACCACGGTTCCTTCCCTTATTTACATTTACAAACAGAGTGACCACGGATCCGTAAATGTGGTCGCCAGATACTCTTGTGATGTGTGGTTTAAATTTTTCATAACATGCGGTTTCTCACTGCTAGAGTTAATGATATAGATCAGGTGGGGCAGCTTAAATTGCTGCACGCGTGAGATGGTAGTAGTGACTGTGCTACGCTAAAGAAATGAATCGCCATGTGCATGTGTTCCAAAAATGTGACAAACTGTCCTGGCCGGGATCACACAGGCGGGACGTGAGGAATCTGGAGTGTGAGTGTTGATACCTGTGACTCTCAGTTCGCATGCGTAGTAGATTTCGTCTTCTCAGCAAAGCAGGTTTGTGCGGTACATGTCTGCGCCTAAACTGTGACAGATAGGCGATTCAAGATTTGTGTGTGATTGACACCAGACTAATGCACTAAAACCTTGCAGTAGACAGCAGTTTCTCTACTGTGAGATTCTGCTTGTAGTATATCACATGTGGAATCGTTTACTTAATATTTCCGACTGCAGTGTTGTATTTTGCATTATTAATTTTAACGTATAAGGATGGACAAAGCCCTTAAAGTAAATCATTTCGGAAGTAATTTCTCCCTTCATCAAAGTAGAAGGCTTTTGACTTTCATTATAATTATGGCATGTAATTCGTATGGCATATTCTGTAGTAATTGAAAGGGTCGGAGTACAGCTTACCGTGCGCGAAATTTCCTTGCGTATATTTCAGTGTTTATTAATGCAGGTTCATAGTAACATTGGGTATTCTCTTTGTTTTAGACACATTCTTGTATAGTAAGAGGTAACCCAAGTAGATTCTGATTCACGTACTATCAAATACAGACATCCGTTAACAAAGCTGCCTCCATTAGACGGTAAATCACGAAACATTGCTACTTATAGGAACAACACACATTTGATGTCCCTGCGTTGAGATCCATACTCTGGTGAGAATCGCGAGGAAAAAAAGTACTCCAGTCACATCCATTATATGTAAAAGGCTAAAGGCTATTCTGCAACTTTGGATTATCAAAGCAAAGAAGCCTAATTAATGGGAATATTGCAAACACGTTTCGGAGTAGACATTGGAAGGTGGGTTCCGTTGATTATATAAAGAAATCGGAATTATTATTATTATTATTATTGTGACTATAGCCATAATAACGCTAAACTTTTGCTGTAAAGGATATGTGTCTACTTTAACAAAGGTTTTCATTTCCGTGGTATTTCGAATAAGGCACATTAATCATACCATGTCAATGAACTACTCTGAGTTGATACATGGCCTCCCTTATGTTGCACATGCACACACAGCACCACACATGCAATTGGCTCTCACAGTTTTCAAACATGGCGCCATCTGAATAGACTGTTCGCGCCTCTTTTCGCATTGTATTTCTATTTGTGACACAAATCTATGATAACTACTTGGCATGTGTAAAATACAAAGTACTGTGCAGTGAATAACGCTATTATTGATACACTATGCAACATGATCGTGTTAAGTGATTAATAGAACATTAGTGTTGTGTACACAAAACGCAACCATTTAACCACAACGTATGTGAGATATGAAATGTATGAAGTAAACACCGACAACTGACACTAGTGCACGGTTATGAACAAGGTACTGGAGATGTACATGTACAAAATAGAAAGTTCGTTGTCGTTTGTGTGACACTACCATGGTTACATTTTACCATGTGATTTGTTGTGTAAAGTGATATGTGGAACAATGAGTAATATTCTAAACATCAAAACTCGAACCTGGCTGACATACTTGAAACCTCACCCCCCCTCCCCCCCGAGTATCGCTGCAATCGCAGACGGAAGGTGAGTACGGAATTCTACACTATCTGTAATCGCATTGACAGCAGTAGGCAGTGGCAATACCGTCAGCTTTGTAGCTTGCACATTCCGACCGCGTTATATATGTATCCACTGTCTGAAAGATAAGATTTGGAACGTTCCTTACGTGTGTTCGTTTTTGACGACCATGTAACCTGCGCCTTGACCATCATGTGCTGCCCTCTAGTACTTGCGAATGTAAGTTTCAAGAAAGAAGCAAGTATACGAACATTTGAGTGACTTCATACATGGGAAAATTTGTTTTATCTATGGGAATTCGGTAGATGTTATTTATTTGTAAACTGTATGTTAATCGATTATCGGAGTTTTAAATCAATTACGTACGGTGTGTATGCAAGACAGTTTGTTATGTGCGTTATTACCCATGGGACCATTTACTGTCAGATAAATTGTGATGCGTTAAACGCCATGACAAGAATCAGTGCCACCTGTCAATAAAGAGTAGAAAATGGGAACTAGTGGAGTCCGTACCGTCTGCGCAGCTTGCAGGCGCACGTCTTTAATCCGGAGGAAAATTGTCACAACTCAAAAATAAAGTTTGTGAGTTCTGTGTAAGAGTTGGCTGCTAAAACTGCCGAAGTAACCCTTTTTTTTACGGGAAAAAGTGTCAAAACTAATATTAGACCCTTAACCGTGAGGAGGCACAAGTGTCACTGTTCTTCCGGGCGGAATGATCATGTGATTCAGTAGCGTCCCGGGGGGGGGGGGGGGGGGGGGGTTGGTGGGAACAAGCATACCCCCCCCTCAGTTGCGGGGGGCCCCGCCGCGCTCGGCATGCCCC
>Ga0131853_10012071_pt1 | contig 15812 bp, 6 predicted proteins | sample TergutLab28metaG_FD_92764 | JGI IMG/M metagenome (GOLD analysis project Ga0131853, IMG submission 92764) | Labiotermes labralis P1 segment gut microbial communities from Petit-Saut dam, French Guiana - Lab288 P1 (version 2) (version 2) | ecosystem: Host-associated > Arthropoda: Insects >...
AAAGTACAATAGATTCAACACTGAAACTAACGATATAAGCACCATGAATAGTAACAACAGAATAGCTGCAACACTGTGTTCCCTAGGAACATAGTTTGTCTCAGGAATATAAGTATAAATACCCTGTATAAAGAAGATGATGATGATGATGCTGATGATGATAATAATAATAATAATAAATACGGAGACAGGGATCTTATGGACATATCTGCACTTCAAAACAAGCAAATATTCATCGTGCGGATTACATGAAAAGAATCTGGCTTACTTAGCGCAGTATGTGTGGAAAATAATAAGCTCACGGTTTTAAACATGAGACTTGATGATCTGTCTGAGCATGCATTATCTGTCATTGATTTGAATACGAAACTAAAGATATCCCCGACGAATAAATCGACCTGGTATTAACTAAGAAGCCACACACATACCTGGCTGAGGAGAAGTCATACGTTCCCAACAGCAGAGAGATTTGTGTTTGCCATACAGGAATAAGCCATTTCTAAATGCAGCTATCTAAAATATATTATCAAGGATCCCAAAGTGATGACTGACACATATCGCCTTTGTGGCTCTTCGTCGACCGCTATCCAACATGTGATAGTCTCATGTCCAAAACGTGCCCATATTAAGTAGAAACACCGACGTGAACCGGTCGCCAAATTTTACATCAGGAATTGGCGGAGTACATTCTTCTTCTTGGGAAACAGTATTCTCCATATTATCAACATGTGTAGCACGGCACCATCGGCACTGTACACACGACTCACGCAGCGGCTCTCAAGACCACCACCCATCCAAAAACTCGGTGCAGAAAACCATAAGCCGCAACTCAACATCTAATGCTCCTAATGATGGGCGTATGTACCCGAAACATGTCGAGCTAAGGATACATCAATAAAATTACCTTGTTGCATCAAGTTGGCATTTCATTTTATTTCAAATATTTTTTTCTTCACAGTCGGACTGGCGATTGCAAAGTATGGATACTCTTACGGTTGAAATGTTTCTCAAATAACAACTTCTGTCAGAGAGTTATCACGAAGAGGCTTTCATTACCTAAGGTCAAGGTAACGTTAGATATTTAGCTGTTATGTGATCAGATCATGTACTTAGCTGAATTTTGTAATGAATTATTTCGACTCCCTACAGTTATAGTAACAATGTCATGACAATAATTCTTTCATTTACGAAATTTGAGGTTACTAAATGATTTGTTGAATATTGAAGCCTTTTGGGATGTTACGCTGAGTTATGGAGTAAATCATTCTGGAAGTATCGAAGCATTATATTCCTCTCAGCTTCAGGTTTAAGCAGTTACAGAGGAGTAGCCCCCACATGAAAGAGGGTGTTATACTCGCCCAAAGACATAGCGTCTCATCTCAGAAGACTTAAATCTTGGGTAAGAATCATGGGTAATTATAAGTATGCTTTATCACTTTCATAACAAAATCAAACATAATAAACTTAATAGAATTCGTCCAGTTGTGTCTTCGGAAAAATATCCAAAACAGGATTGTTCAGTATAACAGAAATGTGTTTTTATTTAAATGGTGGTCGATATCCAGACCGAAACATGTAGCTTTAATTAAAAATATAATTATGTTAGACTATTTAACATTGTTATGAAACACCTTAAAATTATGGAATTTAAAACATTATTTTTTATTTCTTTGCTGACGTATTTTATGCGTTGCCATCCAGGGACAGCACACAGTTTTGAGTCTTAATCCAAGTGACAAAAAATAAATTTAATTTTAAAATATCTACTACACACAGCCTGGCAATATTTTATAATTGTAAAAAAGATTAGTGATGGGGCCATACAAATGAACTGGCGAGAAGCGTGTTTGAAATATCTCTTCTTAGAGAAAATATAAAAAGTTTTTTTGAGTATGAAAGAAAATACGGATTTTATTGTAGTTTGGAAGGAAATATGGATATTCTCAAATCTGAAGTAAAATATGAACATAATTTTACTCTTTTTTGACGTTTTGTTGACCGTACATCTCAGTATATTTATCTCAGTATTTAACCAACTTGATGCACAAAATTTGTTCCACAATAAGTTTTATTTCATGCCTCTACATGTTTCGAACACATGTGCTCATCACCAGGAGGAAAAAAATTGCATTACACAGTCTCTGGTATCATCACACCTATAGGTATAATGCAATTTTGACCTACTGGTGATGAGCACATGAGTTCGAAACATGTAGAGGCATGAAATAAAACTTATTGTGAAACAAATTTTGTACATAAAGTTGGTTAAATACTGAGATAAATAATTGTACTCGGACAGAAGATTCAAAAACTTTATAATACAAGAGAAAGTATGTTGAAATGTAGAACTTCATGTGTGTCTTGACTCTCTCTGTTCCAGTTATAGTCAAATTATTATAAGTATTTAAAGTTTTAAACAACGAGCAGAAACTACCAACTCCATACGTACTCTGAGCCTACACTTAGATGTAGAGGTAAGCGGGTAATTGGTACTCTTTTAAGGTTTCTGCCTTTTATTTATCCAGTTCTTATTACACTTTTACAGTGAATAGTTTCGCATTTCCACGAGATGGTGTGCTGTCGTTACAAGCTTTTATGTGCGAGCAAAAATCCTCCAGGCAGGAGGTTCCTCAATAATTCGACGGCTTCTGTAACAAGCAGTAATTCCATTCTTTGCTTGCCGCTACTCAGGGTGTGCACAGTTTCCCTGCCTGAGGGCTACGTTACGTAACCATGTAGACTACTTAATTATTTACGTTATTTCAGTAGACGTTATAAACTGCTACATTACAACATGCTTTACTCTTATATCGTGCATTTCTGTCCTTTTTATGCGCGTTCGCAACCCTGTAGAGCGCTTATGAAAGTCTTGCGCCGTAAAACCGTCTGTACAAAACCAGAGAAATACTGAATGTATATATGTAGGACATTTGATGTATTTGTCTGCCCTTTCCAGTTTTGGTTTCCGTCTTGCCATAAGAGACACTTCACATCATGACATGCACACTTTTATTTACATCGTGATATACACGTGTCCATTCACATAATGACGTACACGTGTTTTTTACATCATGACTTCCACTTGTTGTTACATCGTGACATGCACGTGTTTCTTTACATTATGACATACGCGTGTTCGTTTACATAATGACGTGCATGTGTTTTTACATTATGACGTACTCTTGTATTTACATCGTGACATACACGTGTTTTTTTACATAACGACAAGCACGCGTTTGTTTACGTCATAACGTAAACGTGTTTCCCTACATTATGAAATACACTTCGTCATTTGGTAAAAAGGTGCTAACTGCCACTTTGAGCTAAATTGAGTTATGTGCAGCGAACCGTTCAACTAATGGCCCTCTATCTTGTGTAAAAAGTGACAACTCCATGTTCAGGAATAACTAAGAGAGGAGAGGAGATATCCCACCTATCAAAGCATTTGTCATACGTAAAACGCAGCCACATTCCTGCTTCTCCTGTAAAATTTATAATTTTTAGGCTATATATTTTTACAGAATAGGGGTGGCGCCTGTATTGGTGCACCTCTAGCGCCACCCCGGAGTAAGATTAAAGCTGTCCCTGGGCAGGCTATGATGATGTATGGGGAGAGGAGGCATAGCTCCATGAATTGTTGATCCTCGGCACTAGGTAGGATGCGTGGTCAAATTCAGATACCGGCTTCTTCCCCCTCAGAGGAACAGCCCCCACTACAATAAAATAGGAGGCTGGGTCAGTCCCAGAACTGGTCTGGACGTTTCGGAGAGTATATAAATTTCTTACCCGTATTGGGAATCAAACCAATTGTAGGAATGCTCGGATATGAAGCCTGCAGTATATTCAGTACGCTATCCGACTGTCATGCAGGCGTAACTGGCAAAACATCATAGCGGAACATATTTGAAACAAAATTTGTAAATCAAATTAAGGCACGCATGTTTTGTGCAACACACTTCTTCCAGGTTTCAAGACAGTTCAACAGAAGTTACCGAGTACCCCAGAATCGTTATGTTATACGTCTATTTCCTTGTTTTTATATTTTAAGTGCCGGGTTTTATCAGGCTTTTCAGTTGTTGATTTGTTCGTGCGTTGTCAACTGCATGAGTTAAGCTGCTTTGAAAATGTTACTTACTCATTGTTTTAAAAGTATCCGACTGCGAACATTTTTATTGTAACTCTTAGGAATTTCAAACAATATATCAGCCAATGTAGAAGTCTCCGGCCTGAGATTTGAACCCCTGACCTACAAAATTTAAAGCAAAATTTCGAACCACTTCACCGCGACTTTCTTTTGCCTAACTGCGGGGTATGTGAAAAAAAAGATGAGAATTGCACTAGTATTGGACTTGTTTTTCTTCTCACTGGTTTGAACGTCAAATGCGAATAAATGAGGAATGCGGTTCTGTTCGCTGAGAACTAGCGTGTAGATGCAGCGAATTTGCAGCAGAGGACTAACCGTCTTATATTACATTTTCCCTGCTTAATGCTTTATAGAGGTACTTATATAATTAATAACCATGATATCAGTACGTTACATGAAGTGTGGGTCTGAAACTTTGTGAATTAATATACAGCCTTTTAAGTGTTTAGGAATATTCTACCGAATCAGGGAAGCCTTGGTCGAAGTAAGTAGTGGATTCATGTACCTATGTTCCTTGGTTGTGGCACTTTGTCGTGTGAAACCTAAATAGGATTGTTACTTGAAATTAAATCAGCCTAATCTACAAACTTTTTTGCATGTAGGACGGAACAAAAAGTTCAGATCACCTTGATACTGCGGCAACGTCTCCGACAGGCTTGTAATGCAGGACACCGAACATATCTGTTACAGGCGTTGAGTGGCGAGAAATTGTACACTCGTCTGTCACTTGTCGTGGGGATTAGGTTAGGTTAGGTTAGGTTAGGTTAGGTTCCAAGTCTCCACGAAAAGGTAATATTTGCGAATAAGTGACGTGCTCAGAAAAAAGGTGTTTCGTTGTTTTTAGTTTTTTTTATTTTCTTTCCAGAAACATTGGGATGGGATCTGTTGTTTTTTCTTCTTCTTCTCCTTGAACATAATGCGATATGAATCGGAGATCTCTTTGATTCTTCTAAAAAATTTTAATGCTTCTATCCTTTGAAAGGTCGTAGTGACCTATTATTATTCTTGAGGCGACAGCACGATTTTGGGAAATCTCTAATTACGAACCCGTGTAAGGCGAGGAATGGTCAATAATTCAGATGTGGCTAGTGTTTAAGAAATGCTTTAAAAGTAAACCGTACATTGCTTGCATTTTTCCCACGATACAAATTACCTCCATTCGGCCGAACAGAATTTCCGGCTTTTCTTTTTATTTCTAGAAAAATTCTTTATCATTTAACAGTGAACCGAGTTTTCTTGCGAAGGAGACACGACCATAGATTGTGTCCTCTGTATGTATGTCATCATTCTCCCCGGTTTCCAACTAAACTTTTATTTTGGTTTTTGATACGCATGAGTAGGATGAGTATTTCTAGCCATTACAGGTTGCAAGTTGACACTCGTACTTTTCTAATACAGGTACAAACTGCTGTGTCGTCATGAAGCTAGGAGAGTAATCAGACATGATATAATTGAGACCATCTCGTGTCTTCTGGAATGTAGTGCAGTGTAGGTTGTTAGAAGTTGCCGAAGTTTCGGAGAAGTATGGTACCCCTGTCTTGAATGGACAAACCTGACGTACAAGGCAGAAATCTCCTCCGAAACGCCCGTAACTCTTTTCCAGTTTACACACACTTCTCAGCGAACAGTCTGGAGTCTTCACTACCAACCCCGCGAAAACTCAAACTCACAACTCTAGACATATATTAATAACATATTTTCCACAATAAACACAACTACTAGTTATAAATTACTATTATTTGTTATCTTCTTTATTCGGGATATTTACCATTAAACCTGAAATAAGCCATGTTTCTAGGGTATATAATGTAGCAGCTAATCTGTAGTTACAATTTATGGTGCATGTAACGTTTTTCCCCATGTTGAATGTTTTGTACTTTTACATTAGCACTTTCCGCATTATGTGCGCAGTGCCCAATATGGCTGTTTTTATTTTAGTTCCTTCGTGTCCTGCTTTCCCGGTTTGTTGCTCAGGTATTTTCTGAATGATTTTGATATGGTTTCAGTTGCCCCTTACTACTGATGTCTCTTTGTTTTTACATTCCACATGCGCTGTATTTCTAGTGTTAGGACTTTATATTTTAGAATATTTTCCTCTCCTTTATTGATCACATTTCTATCTCCTGAAATTGCAACACGTATTAACAGACATGCTTCTTTACATCATCACTTACTATGCTGTCCGGTTTATTGTTAGGGAGCGCTCTGCCAGTTTTTACTTGTTGATTCCGTAATCTAGTTAATTAACATCCATTAATTGTTTTTACTTATGTTGGTTATTATTATTATTTGGAATTCTTTACCGATTAAAATGCATTTTGTTGAGGCCACATTCGTTAAGTTTGTCTGTCTGTTTCCTAGTATCAGCAAATAAACTCTGTGCCAGAGTTTCCTGCATTCGTTACATGAATTCTTTACACAATTTGATGGGCAGGCTTGGGTGTCATGCACATCTGCGTAAATTAATTTGTAGCCATACTTCCAATATCTCTTGTTCGGTCTTGGAGAATTACGAGATGAGAGATCTCCACAGATTTCGTTAGCCAGTTATAAGTTCCGTGGTAACGGTGCAAGGCTTGCTTTCTTAAATGCGTCAATGAAATTTCTCCCGTATTTTCTACACTTATTCCGATTTGAATAAATTCTGTAAAAGCGATGTTCACAAGAATTTATGGCTTGTTTGTGAGTGCCGGTAAAATCGGCGCAGTATCAGCCGTACTTCACGTAGGAGCATGAAAGTATTTTTCTCCGCGCTTTCAAAATGTTGGGACACGTGTTGGCGTAGTTGGTTGAGGCACTGCGCTAAAAGCTGAAAGGTTGGAATTTTTCATTGAGATAATCCTTCCAGCCGCACTATGGCCGTGGTGTCGACTCAGTCTATAAAAGAAATAAGTTAAAGTGATCCCATTACAGGTACGATGTGGCCCAGAGGGTGGGTAGAGGTATAGCTCTATTCTTCCATGACCGCGGCACTAGAAGGGGTGAGTGTTCAGTAGCACGCCCAGGCCGCACTTTACCCCCGGGAAAGACCCGGTACCCATTACCAGAAATCAGTCCCATTACAGGCCCGAGTTGCCCAGAGGGTTCCAGGAAGTTAAGGTTCCCAGATTACGTGACAATGGCCCAGGATGGTGGTAAGGTTGTCAGCCTTACGCACCGGCCGCTTTTTACCACCAGGAAATACTCCTGGTACTAATTTCTGTTAGAGGCTGTGTCGACCCCAGGACCATAGTATGATCAGAAGGATTATGTCAAATAAAATTTCCAATGACACCATCTGGAATCGAACCAGCGACCTTCCAACTTGTAGAACAGCACCTTAACCACTGTGCTACCGGGGCCTCCACCAGAAATAATTTATTTCCTAAGGGGGGGGGGGTGTTGAGGTGCCGGTGCGTAGGGCTGACAACGTTGCCCCTTTAATGTGCCGAATGTCTTGAAATCTGGCAGCCTCGAACTGCTGCAACCCTAAACGCCTCTCCAGGGCTCTGCAAAGATTGTTTTACCTTTAATTTCGAAATTTATGTTTCCATGTGGGTGATAACGTTTCAAAGTAGTTCTGCACAGATGAAGTTGAACAGTTAGGAGGGACGTGAAAATTGGCGCAGGGAAGGCAGAACGTCTGTTATAGCTTTGAAGAAAATTGCATAAATTGTGCGAAGTATTTTATGCGTGTTGACATTATTTATTCCGTGTATTGTGATTGAACTAAACTGTACATTCACGACACCAAACGTACGTAACTTTAATATAAATAAATGTAGTCTTATATCTCTCCCACATGTTTCGGCGTCACTCGTGCTTTTCTCAGGGAGCCCTAAACAAAATTTTAAAAATTACTAAAATAGATTACAAAAGAAATTCGTATTATATTACAGTATCTCTGCAGTTAGTGTAAACCATTTTGGTTTCACAAACTGTGATTAAAATAATATTTTAATATTTTATAAATTTAAAAATACAATTTTTGAAAACCCAATGACTTACACCAGCCGCAAAAGTACAGTAATGTATTATGAATTTATTTTGATTTCTGTTATATTTTAGTGGGTCTTAAAATCTTGGTGTATAGCTTTTTGACGATGGCGTAGGTGACGCCGGAATATGTAAGGGTAATATAAGACCCTATTTGTATATACCAAAGTTGCGTTTGTTAGTGTCGTGAATGAGCAGTTTAACATTTTGAATGTGTTTACGTCAGAGGAATCGGACAGACGAACCTGCGCACACTATAATTCATTAAGTATGATGACAAAAACCGATGCGTAATGACAATAGTATCTGATACAGCATCATTACGTGACCCACTCAGAAGATTATCGTGGAACACTCGCAACTCTGTTGTCATGGCGATAAGAAAATACGTAATGGCATTTAGTTTGCGTTACACCCTGTAGACCCAACACGTTGCTCCTACACTAGACATTGATTGGTGTCCAGTGCGTGGCCCACCGCGTTGTGTCATGCGGGCCGCAGCCACATTTGTATGTTATATGCTTACATATAGACTACAAAAATTAGACGATAATTTACGCAGTTAGGTATAGACCTGCCACTTATTGTGGTTTTGACACATGCAATCCGCGAACCAGCCCGCGACGGTTGTGGACTTTTACCCAAAATGGTTGGACACCCATGCTTTGAATTTAAACTTCGAAGTACTAAGTAAAATCACGAAATGATTCAGTCAGAAAACATTTTTGTCTGTATCCAGTTTCACACATGTTTCCGCTCCCTCCTTCCCGCCCCGAACCCCTTTCTCTTCGACATAATTAGTTGTGAGAAGGTCAAGCTGTTCAATTAGTAACAGCGTTTTGGCTTATATCTCCATAGAACAGTCAGAATATTTTAGAGTGCTCGAAAAATTGATCTGCCATATGCATATTTTTATGGTGGACTGTACAAACTCTCTTCCATCGGCCATGGTGCGTGACCCGTCAAACGGAAATGTGGAAGACGTAACCGGACGATCTGACCTCAAAACAGATGCAGCACCTTTCTCCAAAATATCTCTAAATTCGTAGCGTACTAATTAGGATCATGCAGGGAGAAGATAATGTTTATACCAATGACCGTGAGAACCACAAATCACCCATATTTGTGTAATTGTTTAAAGACTTGTGGTTTTATCGTAAACCACCAGGCTCGACGTTCAAAAATTGTATATTTAGTCCGCACGGTGTATTTGCGTATCTTGCATAGATCTTGGACAGCGGAAGAGAACAGCGATTATTTCCTTACCTATGTCAGAGGAATATGTTGTCCTTATCAGACGGGAAAGACTTTCAGAGAAATTGCGGTATCAGTTCATGTAAATCAGAGTAGAATTAAAAACAGCAAGGCAAACGCTTGTTTATGACTACAAAGGAAGAAATTTGAGGTTCTTGCAGCAGTGCTGACGAGGATTCCAATGCTGTGAGGTGCAACGCCATGTCGAATGGCCAATAAAAACCCGACGTTTTGGAGTGTCGTTGCGAGATTAAGGCAATAACCTCATTCGACGAAAGTTTACCGGTTGACACTGCGTAACATTTCAGAAGATTTGAATCCTCCGGTGACTGTTGATTTGTTACATGATGATGAAGTAGTATATCTCGACGTTAGTTTCTATTTTTTTGACGTTTTTCTGACCGTACATATCAGTATATTTATCTCAATATTTAACCAACTCGTGCACGAGACGGCCACCTATACGTGTGATGATACCAGAGGCTGTGTAATGCAATTTTGACCTCCTGATGATGAGCACTTGTGTTCGAAACATGTAGAGGCATGAAATAAAACTTATTGTGAAACAAATTTTGTGCATCAAGTTGGTTAAATATTGAGATGAAGTTAGTTTGTATGTCTGTTCTGCGTATTCGTAAATGTCTTGCAACCGAAGGAACAAGACTGACGGAGGAAATGAAGGGAACCAGAATTGCCAACGCGATAGGTGAAAGCGATATTAACAAATTTCGTAAAACATGGAATTCAAATTCTTGCCCATATTGGCCATGACGTGATCCACATTATGGTGGATGGTCCCCTCGATTCACGGACAGAAGTGACTTTCGTCTTACCCTTTGCCGAATACGTGAAGGCAGCCCTGCACACTCCCTTGCTTTACTTGTAGACTATTGGACGAAGCGTGATAAAGAAATCAATAAATATGGTAGAATTTTATTAAATGACTGGGCGTGACGGATCGACCCAATTTCCTTTTCAACTTCAAATTTATAATCTGCAAAACGAGGTCTATTAATCATTGCATGGGAGACCCTCTGAAGGGGTACCACTACCCAAAGTCGACGGGTCTTTACATTACCATGTCCCTTCTCCCTTCAAAACAGAAATTCCGGCTCATTACCGCAATGCCAGAGAACTGGGACTTCGACATTTCTCAATGTAATACCACTTAAGACCTTCGCAAAAAAAGGGCAGCGTTCTATTGAGAAAATTGTGTCGGGTTTTATAATTTAAGACCACAGAACGTATCGCAAGTCAATCGAAAGTCACATTTTAAACATTCAGGATGGTTCTTTAAAAATTGTTTTCGGATGAAGGACATAATTACAACATAAACTGTTTATGGTTGGTGAACCACAACTTCCCTGAAAGGGGGTTCACATATAGTACTTTATTGCAGAGCACAAACTTTTTTATCAAGAAAGGCCACAAATAAATTAAAGAATAGCATACAGCGAATTAAAGGGCAACGCCAGGACTTTAGAGTTAGAAAATATGGGTGAATATCTATCTCAGTAATTAACCAACTTGATGCACAAAATTATTTTTTTACAATAAGTTTATTTCATGCCCGTACATGTTTCGAGCACATGTGCTCGAAACATGTACGGGCATGAAATAAACTTATTGTAAAACAAAAATTTGTTCATCGAGTTGGTTAATTACTAAGGTAAATATACTGAGATGCACGGTCAGCAAAACGTAAAAAAATTGGTGAATATGTATATAAAATACAATGTAATGGGAAAATAAAATGGACAAATTAGTGCAGATTGAAGAAGAAGAAATGTTTTAAAACGTAAATAGAGATATTGACAATATATTATGTAGAACGTATAATGTAATTTAATCAGATGAAAGCTAGAGACGTACACTGAAAAACCCGGTGTCAACAGACAAATCTCTGGGAAATTTAATTATAGAACTCGATTTAAAAACTACGCTAATCTAATGTAGTACTTAACGAGAAAATTATTCCACGAAATCCTCGTGTTTTCATGTAATACATAATCGCACATCTCTTTGACTAAAAAATGTCTACCACACTACATATATATGGTTTCTGAGTGACAAGCATTGTCCTTCGTATGTACACAGACCCCGATATTAAAAGCAGGATATGTCTTTAAAACGCTGGTTTTTTCCCCAGCTTTACTCGGCTTGCCGCTCCAAAGGATATAAGTGCGTGTGTCCATACATCATTCGGTTCGCCGGAATGATAACAGTAATGCATTTAATTCATTCTTGTAAGTGCTTACAGGCAAGTACTGGAAATAGAACAGAGAAAAGTAAAGTGTAACAGATGATACAAAAGCACAGTAATGTTGTCCAAATGGACAACATGGGGCCCAACAAACTGCACTCAAAGGGAGTTACGTATTACGTAAAATGAAAGTAACCTTTTCCCTGTCCGCTCCGTAGTGGCGTATTGGTGAATGATCAACATCTCCACGCATTCTTAACCTCGGTGCTGGATGGAGGTGAGTGGTCACAGCCCGGCTGCCTTGCCCCTAGAGAGACAGCCTACGGTTCCCACAGAAATTGAGGCTGGGTGGGCCCCAGAGCCGGTCTGGATGCTTCGGAGAAGACAAAGGTCTCTTCCTCATGCCGAGGATCGGACTAGATTTTCTCGGTGGTCCATGCTGTAGCATAGTCACTATACCTACTGAGCAACAACGGCTAATTTATTAGTTTATTAATAGCAATAATAGTGTAATGGAGGTAATTATATGGTAATGAGAATATGCGTTTTGATATCTCATATTTAGGTGATAATAATGTGGGATAAAAACCTTATAAGAGGTCCTGCACTAAAACTTCTGGGAACTGACGGTGTGTGTCTGTTTGTGTGTGTTTGAGTGTGCGTGAGCGCGTGCGTGTGTGCATGTGCGTGCATTGTGTGTGTGTGTGTGTGTGTGTGTGTGTGTGGGTGTGTGCAGTTTAATAGTTTTTAGGTTTTCGCAGCTGTGTAGCTGAGGTGTCAGTTCTGTGATATGACGCCGTGTCCATGGGTACTGTGTTCCCGAAGTGTCGAGTCAACGTAAAGGTCTGTTCTTCAAGGCTCGTAATGTCCAAGAAGAAAAAAGACCAGCACTTTATCTCGAAACATCGGTAACCAGTTACTTTGCGAGAGGGCAGTGACATACCAGATGAACAGATATTCCTTTGTGTAATTTGAGAGATACCTGTCTGCCCACTTGCAAGGCGCCACGCCCCAGATAACAGTCATGTTCGTAGCGTGCTCCAAGGGAACCTCACATCACGCGTTTGAGAAGACACATTGGAGTTTTTATTACATAATTTTTCCGGAACATCTTCGAAGTATTTCAGTATATAATTAAGTAATGACAGTCTACACAACTAAGTAAGAAAGCGTTCAAAAGAGCAAGTGTTTTGACCTTATTAACAGGCCGTCATGGGGAAAAAATATTTTGTATGATACATAAAAAGAAAACATGAAGAATTAGAACTGAAATCTAAATGTCCCTCGGTTAAACACCTACTTATTTGGCTGTGTTCACTGCTGTTACGTATTTTTGAACTTGAAACACAACCGGATTTCATAAAACTGTAATAATTTAGTATGACTCAAAACATGAGTTTCCTTGGTGAGGTCAAAGCACGTATAATTAGTGTAGCTAACATGCAGGGCAATTGCACGTGGAAGCAGATCCACCTCACACGTGATAAGGTTCTGTGTTTTCACTCTATCACCTTTATTAGTGAACACACACACACACACAGAGGGTGGCTAGGGGGTTGTGGAGGGATAGGTGGCGGACATGCAATGAAATGGAAGTGGGAGAGTGTGATGAAGCGTGGGAAAAACTAAAGTTCTTGTCCGCTGGTCGCTAGATAACTCACCCAACTGGACACCCGCTTTCTCCCTCCGCCTGGTTTGCTCTGACCAACAGAACATTCTTAGTGGAAGTCTTGTTTATATGATTTTCATATTGTTCCTTATATATATATATATATATATATATATATATATATACACGTTACATTTTGGAATGTGTTCCGGCCTGTTAAGTGCAAACTCAGTAATTCCGAGAGAGACGTCACCTAAAGTTGAAGAATAAACGACCAGCTTAATGTCACTTGCTATGTTATTTCACTTCTTATGTACTCAACATGTTTCGGACATTAATACATATCCATCATCACGAGCTTGCGAATTTGCTGTTGAATTACCACATCGGTCGTTTTGTTCTCGGTTCGTTGTGTGTCGGAAATTTGGTGCGGCTGGGTTTGAGTAGTGTCCGTGTTACAGGCTTCAGCCTGCAACACTCTAACGATAGAGAATCTATTGTTAGAGTCATTTTTTAAAATTAAAATACTGAAATGGGAGGCTGTTTATAATGGGTCAAGTATAGTAACTCGTCACATACCTCACAGTTTATTGCTCAATACAACCTGAACCACTCTTTAATCTCATATTCATTACAATTAGAAATGTCTGACGAAACGCCAGCATAATTTCTCACATTTTCCATTCCGTGCACTACTGCAGTTTAAACCCACAAAGGCAGTATTAGAGTTAAAATAATATAAAAAACCACCAACTCCTACAAGTTTTTGGCAAAAACACAAATGAAACACTGAGGCACATTCGTGGAGCCATTGTTGCCGTGGAAAAGCAAAAGTATTACATACTCTGAGTGTGTGTTTGTAGCCTTAGATATCCAGCATGGAAAGCGCATGCGCCCTATTCTTATCAGTGGCCTGTCCGGCTGTACCACGTTTTTCCACAAAATCTCATAAACGGCACGATTTTCGAAAAAAAATCATTGAACACAAAACGTATTTTGATTTCCTCTAAAACTTTTGTATGCAACATTTCTCATTGTAAGAAGAATCTAGCGAGATACGTTCTTTTATATATACATAATTTGTCATGTAGAATGCCCATTATTCTTGTCGGATTTTAATGCAATTTGAATTTTTTCGGCAGATTTTTAAAAGTACTCCAAAATCAAATTTCTTGAAAATCCGTCCATTTGGAACCGAGTTATTCCGTGAGGATGGAAAGACGGACAGAGAGACATGACGAAAATAATAGTCGCTTTTCGTAATTTTGTAAACGCGCCTAAAAATAATAGCAGTGTCTTCTAGGATGTGATTCCGTACACACTGGTAGATTGGCTCCTGTGTATGAAATAAGATAACAGTCGTCTTCGTAGTCATTGTAAAAGCTTAGGATCTGAACAACATTAGATTGTGGGAATGACAAAGGTCACTGCTTACATTGCAACAAAAAAATAACTAAAATGATTGCGGATAATAGATAGGGGCATGCGGAAACTCGTGTGAGATCCTGCTACCTAAAAATGATGGTTCTAGGGGAAAAATCCCCACTTCTTTCTGTGTGTGTGATCCAATAATTGAAGCTTTCCTGCCATCTAAGTTCCACTTACCTCGTATAAAGTGGTAAGGTTTCTGCATGTCAAGAAAACGTCGGAACCAAATTTGTCTACCTGTCTCACCATTTATATCCTCCTCTACGGGGTTAAGATTTATTCTTACCAATACAATTTATTGGCATCCTGGCCGACTTTAAATGGGAGATTAAATGAAAATGTGGGGTTAAAAAAAAAAGAAGTGCTTAAGGAAGCAGAAAGAAGGAAGAGAGGTGTCTTCTTTTGAGAGGAAAGTAAGAGTAAGGTGAGCTGTGAATAGGTAAAGTAATTTAGAGCTTGAGTGACTAGCAACATAGTGTCGTCCTGCTGCCTGGTCACAGGACCCTAGTACGGAGATTTATTGTCTTCGTGGCCAATGTGACGTAAATCAATCACGCCCCTCTTCAAAGAGACGAACGCCCCTGTTTCTCTTCTCTTTACTTTGACTTAGTTTCGTTTCTCATGTAATTAATTGTGGATGTCTGGGCGGTCCGTGACAGACAACACATTACAAGAAAATGTCACAAAGTTAGGGCTACGTCACATAACACATTCTTCTTAAGTTCCTGACGTCTTAATAGATATGATCGACATAATCAGAAAAGAATGTAGCTTTTACATTTGTTATTGTAGGCCTATTTACTGCACATCTGTTGTGCTTGTTTCGATCGAATAGAATGGCATTCCGGAGCACTGTACCATGATCGCAGCAAGAATAAATTTTCTCTTACAAATATCATTATACAGAGCGGAGCTGGACACTCCGTGTTGAACTTGTTCCTTCTAATGTCAAGTTGCTATTGTGTCGCGCTTTATATCTATCAGTTGGTACGTAAAATCATACCAATTACGTTTTATTCTGATGTTAAATTCTGTGATTAGTATTACGTGGCTTAATTTTTAATATCTGCCGGAATGTTTAATAGTGTGAGTTTTGACGGAATATAATTGAAGATGGTAAGACTGGACTGCAACAAACGTGGCGTGTGTAAGGAAAATAATAAATGTTGGGCCTGTGTTTTGTTTTGTTTTGTTTTGTT
>Ga0131853_10012072_pt1 | contig 15811 bp, 8 predicted proteins | sample TergutLab28metaG_FD_92764 | JGI IMG/M metagenome (GOLD analysis project Ga0131853, IMG submission 92764) | Labiotermes labralis P1 segment gut microbial communities from Petit-Saut dam, French Guiana - Lab288 P1 (version 2) (version 2) | ecosystem: Host-associated > Arthropoda: Insects >...
CATACCCACATCCCACCTCCTGGAGATCCATCCTAATATTATCCACCCATCTACGCCTAGGTCTCCCCAGTGGTCTCTTTCCCTCCGGTTTCCCCACCAAGACCCTATACACACCCTCTCCTCCCCCATACGCGCCACATGCCCTGCCCATCTCATTCTTCTCGATTTTATCACCCGCACAATATTGGGTGAGGTGTACAGATCACTTAGCTCCTCGTTATGCAATCTCCTCCATTCCCCCGGTACCTCGTCCCTCCTAGGTCCAAATATTCTCCTCAACACCATGTTCTCAAACACCCTCAGCTTCCTTTCCTCCCTCAATGTCAGCGACCAAGCTTCACATCCATACAAAACAACCGGAAAGATTATCGTTCTATATATCTCAATCTTTAATTTCCTGGACAGCAACCTGGAAGACAAAAGATTCTGCACCGAATGATAGCAAGCATTTCCTGACCTCAGTCTACTCTTTATGAAAATACAATAACTTTGTATTTTTATATATATTATTTGCTAAAGAACAAATATTATTAACTTGCATCAACATAACGGACAAAGACGGGAACTAAAACTGGTGAAAATCTGACAATAAGGTAGCAATGAGAGGATATATGAATGACACACAGAAACGTACACTGGTCACTGACCTTTAGAACACTAGCTGTGATTCGATTCATCATACTTACGAATAGAAACCAGTCCATAGAGTAAACAGTATTCTTTACGATACCTTCTGACATCATCTTTCGGTCATAGCTTTCTCTATTTCTCTCTCTCCAAGATATATATATATATATATATATATTTTTTTTTTTTTTATTGTGGCGCTGCGGCCCAACACGGGCCATGGCCTCCTCATTCTTGAGGTTTCTAGATCACACACAGCGACGCATCACATTCGGTAGAACTTCTCTGGACGAGTGATCAGCCCGTCGCAGAGACCTCTACCTGACAACACACACCACTCAACACAGATAGACATCCATGTCCCTTGCGGGATTCGAACCCACAATCCAACAAGCGAGCGGCCGTAGACCCACGCCTTAGACCGCGTGGCCACTGAAATCGGCCCAAGAGATATATACTCCGTGGAAGAAGGAGAATTGAATGTATTTCTGTGTCATCTTGTCTATAGGACGAAATGAGGATGATTGATGATAAGCTATTAGTTGTGCTGCAAATGCGACGCGAATTTAAACCTGAAAGCATGCCATTAGTTGAAAGATTTGAGACTTCCACATCAATGATATTAAGGATTCTGGTCCACCAAATTCTGCAGAGTGTAGCGAATAATCTAGCGCGTCCAGACGTTTCGCAGGAACATGGCGCCTTTATTTTAAAAGCAGTACATAATCGAGCAAAATGCACTTTGTGATACGTCACGCATGACATACATCAACTCGTACATGTTTCGGCGCTTAGGTGCCATCTTCACGGATTTATTACAACAAATGCGTACAAACCGAAACATGTAGCTTATATATTTCGAATGCATTTGGTCGATAATATTCTGATTATAAGAATGTGCACGGTATGAATAATGTAAAATTTACAAATTTAAAAGTTTGTAAGCCTTTGAAGAATTTTTTCTGGTCTTTTGTCCAAATATTTTTTACATGTTGGAACCGCTAATGTATATTTTTTATATCTCTCGCGGAATCCGTTATTATGAGAAAGTTTGCAGGCCACAAAATTTTGCTATCGGAAACTTTTCTATCGACACCACCGAAGCCGCTCTCAACAGTTCCAAACGAACAAAATTAATACTGCTAAATAACCTTAAATATAAACAGACCAAAACAAAACAAAGAGGCAAGTGATAGCGCATGGAGGTTATTCCAATACTGTGAATTGCAGGACAAACATTCCCGCGATAATTCGAGGGATATTTGGATTTTTTTTTGCAATATTTTGGAAATTCTTTCTATTTATTCCACGATTTCTCGCAGAACCCTGGTTGAGAAACGTTGTCCTAGGTTATCAATTTTTGTGATCACTAAAGTGAGGGATACTGGGATTGACTTTATTGAAAGTGTTCGTGAGTTATAATGACACATCGCGTTATTTGTGCCACTATTCACGTCATTTTGTATTTCGATCACACACACGCTGACGCACATTCGAGACAAGAGGGCGGTAAGTGTAACATTTGCATTTCGTTCGGATGGCAGAATTCCAAACTGAACACCAGCAAGCTAGCCTACGAATAAGTGTTTACTTTCTCTTCCACTATACGAAATTTATTGGGTTTGTGTTTATCGTTACTGGGAGTATTAGGATTACAGATGTCTGGAATTTAACGCTACACAATTTGGTTTATCTTTGCTTCCACCCATATAATGCAGGTGGCAGATTCATCCGAAACACTGGTAAAGAACTGAGTCAATTTCAGAATATCACAGTGTGTTCTAGTGACATTGCCTGTACAGTCATGTTTGATTAGCAACAACAAATTACGAATCTGACTCCTGCATATAGAAGAAGGAAACTCATGTAGTGAAATATGGGAGAAGTGCAGGGAGTTCAACTGAGATCTGAATTCAGATGCCAGGAAGCTTGAGACCTTCCATTCACTGATATGACACACACACACACACATATATATATATATGTGTGTGTGTGTGTGTGTGTAAAGGTAAAATTCACTCTGTAGCAGGCCACGAAGACCCAGAATTGGAGTAGAGGTATAGCTCTACTTTTTCTTTAACCTCGGCGCTATATGAGGGTGGGTGGTCAACGCCACGCCCCATCCGCTTTACAACCCGGAAAGACCCGGTACCCAATGTATAGGAGGCTAGGTGGGCCACAGGACCGGTTTGGAAGGGTGTGGAAAATCTCGCCCACCACCGGGATTCGATCCTCGGACCGTCCAGCCCGTTGCGAGTCGCTATCCCTTCTGCGCTATCCGGCCCACGATATAACACATATAACATACCTAATGTTAACCTTTTGGCGCCGGAAATATTTTTTTAATTTTAGCACACCCTGTATATAAAATGTGAAAAATATAGGAACCAAATAAGTTAGAATTATGAAACAAACTGTATTTTGAAAAAAAAACTGAGAGTATATACCGTGTTTAAAATATTCGGTACGTATATTTGTTGAATAAATATATAAAATGCAACTTTATGTTCGAAGTGGCTTTCTTTAACTGTCTGGTGTGTTGGACACCTGATGAAGAGATTAAATATTGTATAAAGTCCTTGTCAAGAAATTGCGGATACAGCGCAGTAAGTTTAAAGGCAGCTGCGTAACTCACACATCGCCAGTTCTATCGATGCGCGTACAGTACTTTGCATCATCTTAGATGTGCAGTTCAGCTGTCGCCTGTAACAGACAAGCGAAGCACAATGTAACATACATTTATTGTGTTCGTGGGTGTGAAATACAGTTTAATAGAGGGGATTTTAATTTTTGAAACATATGTGTGGAAATTTAGAATAGGCTTTCCTGGTTTTTCAATCCCTTTGCAACCAAGCACTTCTGAGAGTTGAAGGAAATAATTTCAGACAAATACTTTGACATGCGGTAAGTTTTAATATGTGTGTGTGTTTGTGTGAGTGTATATATATATATATGTATACATACGTATATATTTTATAAGAAAACGTTAATATGCATCATGGTTTGGTTTGAGCTTGAACTCCCTGTAGTGTGATAGGACAGTAGTATGCTTAAAATCCAGCACATGGATTTTACCCGTAGTAAAGTTTATTGTGTCTCAATGTGAGCACATAAAGAGAATGACCTTATATATCCACACCCTTTTGACATGCACCGCGTGTGTGTCCTGGGAGGTTTTTAAATTAAATATCTTCAAAATGCTGGTCAGACTCACAGGCTAACCTGCGCTTAATGGAACGGCACAGTCTCGAACCCCCGCAGCCACACACTGGAAAGTGTGCAAACTTTGTGAGCCAGCTAATGGGAACAAGATTGCAGTAAGGGTTAGACTTTTTGAGGGGGAATCCCATGAGAGGCATTACTAACACTAAAAAAAACCGCACACTCAATAGAACTGGTTACACGAGGTGAAGAGGGGTAGCAGAGAATAGAAAGGAAACACAGAAGAACTAGAGAAAGGAAGGACGGGTAGATAGGAGGGTGGGTGGATGGATGATTGGTTCTGGGGTCACATAACTTTTCCCAAGCACGAATTAAATCTAAATTAGATACAGAAATTCAGTTCTTATCTCAAAGAGAAAACGTTACTCAATGGACAGACCAAAAACTTACTACATTTAAAGAATTAATCGCTGATTGTTATAAGAATCATACCGAACGAAAATACACTTTGTGGGAAAGTGGAGAGAATTTTATACTTTACAGCTTATGTTTTGGTTTTAGCCATTCTGTTTGAAATGTTTGAATATCAGTCGATGTAAATAGGCTGTGCAGTTAATGGACATGAAAAAATGAAACATAAATGATTTATAGAAACCCAACTGGAATCGGGAAAAATACAGGGTGAACCAAAGGTTTAAGGTCAAGAGAATTAGAAGAACAGGACAAGGAGGCAACACTAAAGACAAAGTCGTCCCTATGATTGATTAAGAAGTAAGTCACGAGGCCACATCGGTCAGTAGAGATAAGCAACACGCATTTTTGAAGTCGGCTTTAGATGGAGATGGGTGGTGAGATTTACAGACCCGTCGCTTTACCACGGGAAAAGAAACCCACCTTACACACCGGATGGGAAATTGAGTGGGGTCCAGAGGCGGTCTGAACGCTTTGGATAAGAGAAAAATCTCTTGCCCGTGTTGGGAATCGACGGCCCATACCTCTGACGTCCCGGTTCCAGAAGGACGACGAATACAGGACATGACTGACACGAAAACGATATATTTCGTATTCGTGTTATATATGTATGTATAACAACACAAGACTCCCGAAACACGCCCTCAACTACAAACCTCCAGGAAGAAGAGATCGTGGACGCCCCAGGAAACGATGGCAATGCGTCGATGCCGGAACAGTTCAAACGACCTAATCCATGGAGGAAGATGATGATGATGATGATGATATATATATATGTGTGTGTGTGTGTGTGTGAGAGAGAGAGAGAGAGAGAGAGAGAGAATGCGAGAGAGAGAACAAGAGTGGGAGAGAAAGCGCGAAGAAAAACAGTTATGAAAGAGAAGTAAACATTTTAAAACGTTCTTATCGCAGCTTCATTTGACGGCACTATAAACATCTCAGGGTACACAAGCATCTAGATGCCAGCATTGCAACTAAGTACATAGATCAGAAACCTTGATAATCATTTCCCCGGAACTTTATCGAAACTGAACCGTCTTTATCACGAGTCTGATAATTCCAATCTCAAGTTCCCTCTTTCTTCCTATTTCTTGAACCATTTTAATGTTAGACTCCCATCTAAGACCAGGTCTTCCAAGTGATCTCCTTCCTCAGGCTTCCCCACCAAGACCTTGTGCACACATAGCCTCTCCCTATACATGCTACATACACAACCAATCTCATGATGTGGTGTGATGAAGTGGTGAATAATGATTTGAAAAGGACGTAAAAAGAGGCAGTCGATGTGCAATTGGAGGCAATATTTTGAGAAAAATGGCAGGACAGAGGAAAGGCAGTAAATACATCATCCAGGACAGTAGGTGGCGTGGTGAGTATTCTAATCCCTCAGATCCCGAGTAAAGTGACAAGATTTTGCATTTGAACCAAGTCGCGCCGTGAAAATGAAAAATAGAAAAACAAAACAAAACATTCACGTGTGAAAGAAGCCAAGTGAGAAGAAACGCAATACAAAGATTAACTGAAACATAGGACGTCTCTCCTACTAAACATTTTCCGTGGAATGGCTTGTGTCTTCTTGAGCCCTATGAGCTGACACTCCCGCTGTAACATTTAAGAGGATCTCTTCGGCCCAGAGAGAAATAGAAACTTCATTCTCAGTCTTTGGAAATACTTCCAACTTAAAAGAGTAATATCCGGGCCGTTAATTTCCGTAGTGCTTCAGATTTCCCTTTTCCAATGCGAACGACTGTGTGGGTAACAAAGGCATTCCCACACATTTAATTCCGAGTTCTTTTGTATATGATCGCGCACAACCGACTCTAATTAAAATGTGTCTGTCGGCTCATCCTCACAATTTGCATTGTTGTGCACGCACCGTACCACTTACTTGTACGCAATCTTCCATACGTCACACACCAGATCAAACTTTACATTTTCTCCAGAAAATAGTAGTAGCACAAAAAGTGTCAAACCACGGAAGGATTACGTCAACGTTCATGGTATAGGTGATGATCAGCTGATGATGAATTTAAAATGTACGATTCACGACCAACTTAACCTGTTCCACAGCTCTCAGTCACCATCGTACTGAGGTTGTGCCTCATACTGAATTCTGCAGCATTCTTTCTCCTGTCCTTCACAATGGGGTAAAATACGACGCCATACACGTGCTTTCACTGAACTGGAGTATCTTGTGACAAGACTGTTGAAGTTTGATATACCTTTCTTGTTAGTGTCTCAAGTTCACGCCGTTCGTGTCTCAGCAGTGACAAAAAAACAACATAAATCGGTACAGGGAAGGCTAAAAATGTGTTTCACTTGCCGGCAACAAGTTCTGCTACTCTGCTGCGAGGCTGTCGACACCCGAGGATACATAACGACAGATGGCAGGATCGTCAGTGGATAATTACTTAAAAATTATATGGAAAGAAGCGGTCTTGGCCAAATTGGAGGGATTATCTCGGAATTTGACTGGAGGGACAGAGGGGATTACGGAAAGCCTCAGAGAAGACAGCCGATATCAGGGAAGAATTTTGAACTGATGGACTCTAGTGTTTTACATATCTTGCAAAATGATCAACCGCGTTTTACCCAGAAGGATGGACCGTGTGTTACATGTGTTGAACGTACGCTGTGTTCAATGACAGTGTTGGTGAGGTGCTTCTTACCTCAGCCTCTTGTACCCTGTTGCCGTACATTACCAAAAAAAGAAAACGAAAATGAATCTGAAAATCCTTCGCCGCGCTCCGTGTTGACCTTCGAGCTCTCTAATTTCGTAGCAGTTCGTCAAGGCGTCATTTGCTCTTATCTTACCTTTTCTTGCAAATATGCATTATTTAGCTTCTTAAAAAGGAGAGGAAGAGATCAGACTGGTAAAAAATTAACCAATCAGTTACTAATCGATAGCGGGACAAATTGACACACTGAGCCAGCGAGCCCCACGTTTCGTGTGCCCCCTTGCCACCTTTTTATGTTGTAAACTGTATCAACCTCAAACACAACACAAGTCTACAGTTCTCACTAGCTCCAAAGTTAGCCAAAAGGAGGTACCCTTCATGGGTGGCACAGTATCACATGTAGCTGTAACCAAAATCTATACAGAAAAAAAACATTTTGTGCAGCGATAGAAATATACTTCTTGGGGTATAAAACACCAGACCACGCTTCTGTTACAGCTCACAGAGAACTGACGTTTGCTGATTGCTCTCCTTGGAAAAGCTCTTGAAGGGTATAAATTGCCAGTTGTTGATATCCTGTGTTTTGATTGGAAATTTTGGCCCTTGTAACAACTTACCCATGTAGCCAACCAGCCCCCCTCTCCCCTATACAGAGGAGAAGTTCTGTCCCTATGAAAGCGGCTTTTCAACGAAATATGTTACAATTGTTATTTTACAAACTCGTTATATTTAAAACACCACAGAACGACATTAATCAACGTTTGATTCTTTATGTCACAGGCGGTCAAACAGTCGATTTCGGCCGCTTTTTTAGTCAATCGCAGCCCTTTTTTTGGTCTCTATCAAAATTTATTTTCCGCCCCAGTGCGATCAATAGCTCTTCGTTTGACAGCATCCTTTGAATCCACCCACCTCTGCGAAGAAGCCTTCTTCCAGGTGAAGATAATTAAGATGCCGAAGTCCTCTGACGGATAAACATTTAAAATATTTCCTTGACTTGTGCCTCAGCGATTGGAAACCGTCTTCCAGTAGGTTATATCAAGATATACGGTGTCCTGCATCAGCTTCGCAATAGGTAGTTTAATTTAAAAAACTTTTAATTAAGGTAAATTGGTTTATTTTGAAAATTTCAGTTTTTTAATAAAAGAAATAACTGTACTTTTGTACACTTGATGTTGTGCCATTTTACATCTCTTTGCCCAGGTGACCAAATATTAATGCACAATGTATTACGGTAGATCGCAAAAGATTTTCTGTCTTTGGAGTATAACACTGAGTCCAGTATTCTGGCCACCTGTGCTGTACGTGATGTGATTTGAACCACATCCGTCCGAATTCAGGACGTCCAATAATGTGGTTTCTGGTATCACACCTGATTATATGAAAACCATGACTGCAATTCCTGTAGGTACGTGTAAAAGACGTTCATACCACTTTGCATATGCCTGTGCCTCTGACTAAAATTTCAGTGCGTTCAGGCGCTTTCACATAGCAAACACAAACAGTGACTATTTGGTTCGTCATGACTGCCCATCTTTTCGTCTGTCTGCAGTGGCAAAGCGCCGCTCCCAGCGGAAGGATTTAGATTAGGTTAAATTTTATGTTAGTACTATAATTTTTCAAAATATTCCGACAAAAGAATAACAGACACTTTTTATGGCAGCGTACCTACAGTCTTTGTGACAGAGACAGAATGAGTTTTCTGTGAGGTTCGAGTTGTGTACAATAAAAGTGCATGCCCGAAACATGTGAACCGGACGTGATCGACTCTAATCTGTTGTGGAGAAATAAAAGAGCAAACGCTCCAGAAGTGTGAGGTTCTGCGGTCATTTCCCAACCTCTTATACCTCTCTACAGTGTTTCTTTCCAATTCTTCTTTCATCCGATTCTAAATATTTCAAATCAGCCATTTTGTCCAAAGTCAAGAAGTATTCATCACAGTATTTCTAACTCTAACTCCTGTGTTCTTTCTGTGACTGTACGCAACTCTACATAATACAAGTTCCTTCTCCACACACAATAACACATGACAGTAGAAGTTCTGTCGTTATTCTGCCCCAATTTATAATACCGGTTTTAAAGTTAATTTACAGGAACTGCTGAAGACAAACTGTCATCACGCAGCAGTCGACACATGCCTATGAATTCGTCGGCAATGTTGCTTTGATATTTGCCGATAATTAATCTGTAAGTAGTAACACAGATTATTCTGTAAAACTGTGTGTCAAAACTTTTCAGTTCACAGCGTTCATACTAAATATAATTTTAATCTGATGTTACATTTCTATGGCTGTAATGCGTAGATTTGGATAAAAGGAAGTCATAGCTAAAAGGGTTATATGTTAAATGTTGCTTTTGAAAATTGAAGGGGATTTTACGAGCAATAATGAAATTAATGTGGTTCTTTGAAATGCTCCACCAAATTCCTTTTTGTTACCCACGGCGCGGAGACCATAGACTATTCAGATTTCATTAAAAATCCTTTAAAAGCTTCGAACACAGGATATTCTTTATGCTATCTCCATCAGTCGTTCGATCTCTTATTCAGAATTATTGTACAGTTACGTACATTGCAAATTCACTAATTGTAAGAGTTAAATCTGCTGAAGCAAAGTTCAGTAATAGAAATTTCCATTAAATTTCTTTGTCGTGATTAATACGGAAATGCAGTGTTTTTTGTTTGGTTCCTTATTTGGTTCTTGGCGAATACTGACCACAAGCCTCCTCGCCCTTATGGTGGACAGTTTCGCCGTTCATCATGCAGTATTTTGAAGTCGTTTCGGTACGGCTATGCCAGAAACAAGCAGGAATCCGTTAGACACTGAACTTGTTACTCAGTTGATCAAATAAATGAGATCGAGGTGGATAGGTAAGGCTGTGCTTCTGGAAGAGTTGAGATGTGCCTACAAAATTTTGTTATGGAAATTTCAAAGAAAGAAACTATTTAGGAAATCTAGCTCAGAGGGTACGTTGGCATTCATCTAGATGTTATACAACTAGGGGGTGATTTACGAAACTTGAGGATCTCACTGTAGTGATAACGAAGATTCAGGTCTTTTGCAACATGATACAGACCTTTCGGAGGACATGCTGCATCCATCTTCAGGGTTTATGTGTTGCATAAATCCAGAAGATAGGATATAAAGCTCCTCCAAAACTTCAATCACAATTAGCAAATTGACATTACATCATATCCCAGAAGAATCTCGGTGTTCGAGGGATTTGTTCATTTGGAATATTAGAATTATATGACGCTTACTTAGGAGAAGTAAAATTCAAAGCAATCCCTCTACAGCCCTCGACAGGCCCTGAGGGTTCTAGGAGGTAGGGGCTCCACTATTTCAAGACAAGTAGGGTGGTATAATTTATCTAATAATTTGCTAGTTAGATTACTATGAAATATTACTTTGCCCTCGACCTCTAAGCTGAATTTTGTCAGACACTTTTTGTATTGATTCTTACCTGTAAATACTAAGTCTGAAAACCACATTCCTTTGGGATGTGAAATTAAGTGAAATTTGCCGCATGTTGGAGGGAGGTATGTTCTCCATATTCTACTCTAAAGATAGAAGCCGTAATTTCCACCGAAACCTCTGTAAGTTTTTGCCAGACTAGGCATTGTTATAGCTTGAAAGTCGACAATCTTCACAGTCACAGGGCTCAGGATCTCACACCACGCGAAATATTAAACCTGTATTCCATGAAACTCGAATTTATCTGGGTAAAAATCGCGTTCTTGAAGGTTAAACAGTGTGGGTTATGTGATTACCACTGCCCATCTTACATTAACTTGCTAAGTTTAGCTAGTTCTATACGAGGCACGTTTCTTGCATGTGAAGTGTACGGTTGGGGCATACTTATTAACAGCAATGAAGAAACTGATGTAGAATGGCGTCAGAAATTAACCTTCCATTACTAAGCCTGCATTTAGTGAATGAGATTATATAAATTCCTAAAAGACGCATTTGAAAGGCACTTAATCTTACACTTGACGCAAGTTTTCAATATTCTGTTCAGAAGAGGAAATTTATCCTATTTCAAGGCAGGAAACAAAAAATACCATGGCCCACTTCAGCATAATTCCCACTTGCGATAGACTAAGAAGATGGTCTCACGGTAGAATTTTTTTTTGATTCCCTGCCGACATTCGAAATATTTTCTTTTGAATAAGGATCACAATTTATTACAACCAGTTCGACTTCTCTTTTACTGGTTTACAAAATCAGAACTTCTGTGTGGAAGGTTTGTGCTGTGCTCATGGATGTTGCGTCCGAGAACTACTGCGGTAAAATGAATAAACATCATTCGTTCCGAAGTTGGTGGTACTGATATTGAGCTCAGGTGACTTGCGCTTATTTGAATCCCCGCGCAGGGGTAAAAATATCCCCAAAATTCTACGTCCTTGTAGAAACGACAAGATAATCCGTTCGTCTTTCCATCCAGATCCTTTATGCTTCAAAAATTCAAATAGCAAGGAGAGAAAATGTAAAGAAAGATCGGACTGCAACAACAGTTGGTAAACCTATATAAAATGAAGTCGCTGAGTTACAGCATAAAATATGAAGAAGCTGGACATTACCGTCGCCATGCTCCATAAACTTGAACCCTGTAGGGATTGTTGTCAGGCACTCTGCATACAGTTTGTATACATTCATGAAAAGTATATTACGTGCAGGTATATTTGAAGTACAGAAACAAATGCGTAGGCCTACTCGGACATATATTAACTTACAGTATATTAAAGCTAACCCTGCAACGGAAAAAGAGGTTACTGTATGTACATCTCACCAAAAACATGAAATATCTTAATTTTGCCAGATTAATTCATTTTAAATGTCTCCTATGGGCCTCACAGTATACAGCAGAAATTTCCACAAAATGTGTCACTCCTCGGAAGACAGGAATACTCGAGAAAGTGTTTATTGCAAGGTAGGAACTGAAATGTGTTTTTCAATTAGATAAATTTGACGCTTGGGAGGGATAGTAAAATAAACACTAAGAACGAAGACGAGCACTATAGAAACATCAAATAAACTAGGTTTACTTGAAGAAACACATTTATGTGGATCAATTGTTATCTGGGGAATTCTGAACGATTTGTTTGCTGTAAAAACCGCTCAATGTTGAAAGAGTTTAAGTCGTAAAATTTAGAAAGCACATTTTAAAGCTTCTGGTACAGTACCTGGCTGAGACATTAACCTCTTGGCGCCGGAATTATTTTTTTTTAATTTTAGCACACCCTGTATATAAAATGTGAATAATACAGGAAAAAAATACTTTAGAATTATGAATCAAACTGCATTTTGAAGAGAAAAAAACGGAGAGTATATACCATGTTTAAAATGTTCAGTAAATATATTAGTTTAATAAATATATAAAATGCAAATTTAGAGGTTAGCGGTGCGGTACGACCATTATAGTTGACATTAGGCGTGTTATGATTGGGGTAAAAATTAAGACTGTATGGTGCGAATGGAAAGGAATTTCGGCCCACACCTTGCAAGGATTCTAAGCATAAAGGCCAGTCGAAGTGTAACGATCAGCGATTTTTTTTTCGTTTCTTTAAAATAAGCCGGTTAAATTTCAACAAAAGTTTTTACAAAGGAAATTCAACAAAAATCTAAACTTATTAAATGGAAAATTTCTGAATAAAATTCCGCTGGCCGTATCGTGCAATACTAAACTACAAGGTGTGGCATCGTAGAATTACACTGTCATCATTATCATGGCCGTCATGACCTCTGATGATGCCAAAGAGAGTTAAAACCAAAGTTGAATGAAAACATTTCCCCTGAATTCCAATATAAAAACATTCGTGCTCAATCATTCATTCATATTAAGCAGGAATAAAAAAGGGTTAGTCAAATAATTGCAATTACGAGGAAGAAACCTTTGTACAATTGAAGTATCGAAATGTTCATATATACTTCAATTTTATGCCAATAAAACCTGTGTTTCTTATTTTTCTTCACTTCAGGAAAAATTATTTTTAGGCGCGTTCGAAAAATGCGAAACGCGACTATTACCTTCTTCATGTCTTTCTGTCCGTCCGCGTGGAACAATTCGACAGACCAATGGAAGGATTTCCATGAAATTTGACATCCGAGGATTTCTCGAAAATCTGTCGGGAAAAAAACGGGTAACATCAAAGTCTGACTAGAATAACGGGTACTTTACATGAAGCCCTATGTACATTTATGATGATATCTAGATTTATGCTTAGAATAAGAAGTGTTTCAGACAGAAGTTGTAGAGAAAACAAAAAGAGGTATTTTATGTCCATTAACATTTTTCCTAAAATCGTACTTCTTACAAGATAAAGCGGAAAAGTACGGCAGAATCGGACAGGCCTCACACGACAATTTAACACGGCGCATGCGCTTTGCATGCTGAATAGCTAGGCTACAGACACACACAGAATATGTAATATTTATTACTTTTACACTACAAAAATTGCGACGCGATGGCTTCCCAGTTTTGCATTTGTACGTACAATTCATTATTCATTATCATCGTAAGTTCGAGGTAAGATGACCGTCAGTTCCGTGACTCAAACTACAGATAAATACATATTGCATTCCAGGATGCGTTCGACCTGTCAATCAATACGTTAACTCATGTAAGTTACGCACAGTAATTACAGCTCGACTGAGATCCATACTTAATATTTAACTGAACAATTGCAGTCTATGGGACAGCACTACACGTCAAAAACATGTGAGACTCTTGACTGAAACAAATAAACATGGATCTAGCACTTTGCAATCAGTGATGGAAATGGGGTTGTCTGTCCCTATGTGAATATGGCTCTTCCGATCAAAATGCCTATATAATACAGAATTCTACACCCGGATAAATCAGTTGCAGTTAACAGCTATATGAATTGGCGTTTTTTACACAACGGGGGCCGTCGCCAAGAGTTTTTTTTTTTAGTTTGTAACAGGAATAAAGCAAAAATTCGGACTTAGAAATTTACAGAAAATTTGTAATTTATAATAATATAATATATTTATTTACTGCAATTTGGTTGTTACCCGGTGGCAGTGATTATTTTACATGTAAAAAAAAACATGAAATTGGTTACTACTAGATTTAAGTCGGGAGGGCTATATGAGAAGCATGTAGTGGCAACTTGGAATCTTGGGAACCGTCTCAGCATTTGCTTATAGACACAGGGAAACCAAGATACACCTGTGTCGAGATGGCCGGTCGCAGGACCTTCCGAGTACTGACTTCTAGCCAGCAGTCCGGCATCTAAAGTAAAGAAACAGCAACAACAACAAAAAAAAAAGCAGGTCACAAAAATGTGAGAGAATCATGACTTACTGGCTTTCCAATAAATGAGGTTTTATACGATCTCCCTTTTGTAACTTGCATTTCTTGACGTGCTCAAGTCTGGTAGGAGAACTTCTTTCTGGATACGGGGTCAGGTACATCGGATCCACACATAGTCTTCACCGTGTTTATGTATTTATTTGTATTTGAGATGCAACGTCTGAGCTTGTACAGTTAATCAAATAATAGTCATGTTCTAACTAAGGGAAAACCAAAAGTCAATTCATTCCCGAACTTATAACCTGTTGTTTTAGGTTATCACACTCTCCACCACCTACTCACACTGCTCTCGTAATCGACTGTTTGCGTTCACTCACCTCCGTTATTGGCTGCTAACCGTTTTCTCGTTTAAATCTCTGTAGGTAACCCCTCCTGCCCGTCACCAACGGTTCTTAAATTTACGTCCGTAGTTTAAATGTATAACTGATGGCGGTGACCAACAATCGCCCTAACTAATAAACAAATATACCAAAAATATTCGGCTACAAGGTGAAGCTGCTTTCATCTGGCTAAACACAAGAATTAAAGAAGAAATCTTCCCAAACAAAGTAACAAATGGGCGGTTTCCACAGAAATATGGTTCTCATCACTAGAGGACGAATTCTTAAGAATGGCGAGGCAAAGGTTTTCGGACTCAGGCGGTATAAAAATTTTATGCTTCACTCAAAAACACGTCTGCATTTTCCTAACCTTCGAAGTTCATACTCCGCGCCCAGTGCCTCGCACACTGCTGGTAGCTTTTTTTAAACCCCGTTCCGTGATACTACTCAGCACAGCCGGTATTCAGGATGAGTCTCCGTGGTATCATTAAACCTTCTCCCTTTCAACGGGATTTCCGTGTTTGGGAAAAGGAAGAAGACGCAGGGGCCTACGTCGAAGAAGTAAAGAGTGCGTAAGCACCACCATTGTAGTATGCTGAGCGGAGAAAGCTGTATGTCCTGGCGAGTTTTCGTGATGCATAAAGCAGCCCTGAGTACCCCATTTCTCTTAGCACATTCCCCTTGTACCATAGTTCAAACATCGTTAATCACGTGCCGCTTGTCCTGAACGTCCTGTTGCTTTCTCGCCACCCTGTCATTAGTCCAACGTAGCGAGGGGAGACATGAACGTTTAAAATCCTCAACAGAAATCTGGCAACTTGTGCAATATAAATTCCATTTAAATGTTTGTGTTCTACTCTTCAGTCATTACCGAAGGCTTGTACAATCATTTTTTTCTCAGAAGCTGGTGTCTTAAGTTTAAAAATCGTAATTCAAATTTGTAGAACCCATTTAACACCGCCTCTGTGGTCTAGTGGTCAGAGTTTCTGCCTACAGATACAGAGGTCCCGGGTTCGATCCCCGGCGCTACCAGATTTTCTGAGTAGTAGTGGGTTTGGAACGGGGTCCACTCAGCCTCGTGAGCCTCGTGAGGTTAATTGAGGAGCTACTTGAATGAAAAAAGTAGCGGCTCCAGGTCTAGAAAACAGAGATTAACGGCTGTGGGGACTCGTTGCGCTGACCACGTGACACCCCTCTATCCGCAAAAGTTGGCACTAA
>Ga0131853_10012073_pt1 | contig 15811 bp, 9 predicted proteins | sample TergutLab28metaG_FD_92764 | JGI IMG/M metagenome (GOLD analysis project Ga0131853, IMG submission 92764) | Labiotermes labralis P1 segment gut microbial communities from Petit-Saut dam, French Guiana - Lab288 P1 (version 2) (version 2) | ecosystem: Host-associated > Arthropoda: Insects >...
AACACATAAAGGACACTGGCCCATGGAGTAAGAAGGAAAGTAGAACGAACAATAGTCTGCGGGGGGGGGGGGGGGGGGGGGATGTAAAACGCTCTGCGCGAACTTCATATGGGGGAAGAAAATAGGGTTACGTGATTGCGGACGCTTATGGACCCTCATCCCTTGATATCGTTTTTTAACATTTAAACGTTTATGCAAGCCGTGGATAGCTGATGTGATCGTAACCGCCCGAGTTCAACGCAAAGCCAACGAGATGGCCATCTTGGGCGACTCATTTGAGCCGCCCAGCGCCCCTGCCCGCTACTTCATCAGATGTCAGGGGCGAATACGCTGCTGTCCGCAGCCGGCAACTCGGCCCCCCCCCCCCGGGGGTGGGGGGACGTACGCGGCTGTAGTGGTCGGGCCCGTCGCCTAAAACAAGCCAATTAGATCGGTCACGCTCACAGCCAAGGGTTCGGACCCGTTCGAACCCGCTGTCCCGACTGCACTAAGTGGAAGTAGGCGAAGGCAGCTCTTGCAGGCAGGCTCCCTTGCGTGGCCGAAAGAGCACCGCCATGGGCCACCCTGCTGCTCAGGAAGCTAAGCGGGCCGGACCCTCTGCCGAGCAGGTAGATTTGGGCGAGTAGAGTAACGTCGTTCGAGGGGGCATGTTTTCAAGGCAACAACTACGTCCCGAAATGCCAATCCCACTCCTCAGCCGGTCACGGCGGCGCCCTAGCAGGTAACGGTGACCGTTACCAGGAAGACGGCCAAGCATAAGAAGCCTGAGCCTAAACATAGAGCAGCCCCTGAGCCGGTTACTGTAAAACCAAAAAATAAAGTAGCCGCGAGTGTCAAAACCGTGGCTGACAAATCCACAACTACTCTGGTGGTAACCACACAACCTACCATTTCCCCACCCGTGGATATCTCTGATTTCGAGAACCTTCCCCTCAGAGCATGCGGAGCTGACTCGTCGGCTGCTCACGCCCACCTCTTCACTCCCCACATGGGCGCTCTGCCCTCGGGCTGTCCTGAAAACCATAATCATATTCGTGGCCGAATATGGCACAACGCCTTAAGAGGACGGAGAGGGCAAGGCCCCGCGCCTCGCAAGCTAGAATTCGGTCGGAGTGCTCGGCAGGAAGCTTGAATTGGAGTATTTTTTCAACCAACACGGTGTTAACATATGTCCCTTAAGTGGAACATTCCTCAATCCTGGACAAGCCTTCCGGCCTGCCATTAATGTCCGCCACAGCACAGGCAGACTGGCAGCCGGGGGCGGTACAGTCATACTGGTCCGTCGCGGTATAGTCCACTACCCAGTGCCCTTTGCCGGCCTGAATCACCTGGAGGCAACAGCCATCCAAGTCATGTTGGCTGGCAAACCGTTGAAAATCCCTGCGGCATACCTTTCGCCTTCCCACCCACTGGTTGGAAAGGACCTGACCGCCTTTTTCGGCGGAGTGTTACCGGCCTTGTTGGCCGGCGACATGAAAGCTAAACATGTGGGCTGAAACTCGCGGTTGAGCACGAAACGGGGAAAATTCCTACGTGAATACCTCTGTCTGATCCTTTGACCGGAAACGTCAACCACCAACTCGTACAACACTTCCGCTACTCCCGATGTCTTGCACATCGTGATAACCAAGAAACGCTCCTCCCCGGTGCACCTGACTTCGTTCTCTGAACTGAGCTCGGACTATATCCTGTTAATCATCGACAGTGCGTGTCGGTCATCCTTTCAGCACCCACTGGATCGCCCTGACTTCTGGCGCACTGAATGGACCAACTTCCAGACCTAACTGGAAGAAATTCCGTCCAACCCGGAATTGCATAACGGGATGGCAATGGACACGTGCGTTGAGAACTTCTACGGCGCCTTTCTTAAGGCTCTAGTAGCTTCCACTCCCAACAGTCGCCCGCGTGACGACCCACGACCGCCGATACCTGCTGGCATTTAGGATAATCTACGCATGAACAAACGGCTGCGGAGACAGTGGCAGGTCACCAAAGACCCGGTCTGGGAGCCGAGGCCAATCGCCTGCACAGGTCGATAACCCGCCAGCTCAAAGAGTGGAGGAACGATCAGTGGTGTACGACACTCGAATCCATCTATCACGATGAGCAATCGCTGTGGGGCATGACCAAGCGGGTGATGAGAATTCCAACTCCGTCCTCCCCGGGTCACCTTGTGGGAATCGATCTCTCAGGCTCTGAGAAAGCCGAAGCCCTAGGGAATAGTCTGGAGACCCAGTTTCAGCCGATGACCTTTTCTTCGGTCCCTGCAGTTATTGAGGTGGTTGATGTGGCGCGGAGGTCTTAATTCCTGACCCCCGCCAGAGAACCCAAGCTAACTAACCACGACGAGGTTCAGGAACCTGGTCGGAAAGACTCCGGGCCCATACGGTATCCCGAATAGGGTCTAGAAGCATCTTCCCCAGCGAGCGGTATCCCTCCTCGCCCAGATTTGTAACGCGGTCCTCCGCAACCATCACATTCCTACAGCGTGGAAGCACGCTCGTGTGATCTCCATTCTTAAACCAGAGAAGGATCCGCCGCTGCCCTTATCCTAACGGCCCATTAGTCTGTTGGACACGATTGGTAAATTATTTGAAGAGTTCCTTCTGGCCAGCATCTTACACGAAGTAAGCGAGAGCGGGGTGATGCGAGACGAGCAGTTTGGATTTCGACCAAGGCATAGCACGTCCTTGCAGTTGTCCCACCTAGTTGAAAGAATAACCAGGGACTTTGACGAAAAAGGGTAACAAGCGCGGTTTTCCTCGACGTAGTCAAAGCCTTTGATATCGTTTGGATCGATGGTCTCTTCTACAAGCTAACGATACTAAACGTACCGTCCTATCTGTTCCATACAATCTGATCGTGCCTTTGGGGGCGGACGTTTGAGGCGTCCTTCCAGACGGATACGTCATTTCGTCGCGGCATGCGGGTTGGGCGGCGTAGGGTGGATTTATCTCCCTCTCCTCTTCAATCTGTATGTCAACGCCATGCCCAGACCTTCGCAATACGTCGAGCTAGCCTTCAATGCGGAAGTCCCAGCTATCATAGTCATGCGCCGCAAGCCGACGCTGCTCGTCAGCTACCTGGAATCATAGCTCAATGACCTTCAACGGTGGTTGTGTGAATGGAGACTAGACATTAATATCTCAAAAAGCGCCGCGATATTCTTCGCGTGGGCCGGACGGCGTTTCATCCAGCCCCGATTCGGGGAACCCGTCAAATGGGTCGATACAACTTGTTTTCTGGGAGTGACCCTAGGTACACGACTCATGTGGTCGCCTCCTACCGATGCGGTCGGGAAGAAAACTACACAAAGGAAAGGTATGCTGGGTCCCCTACTGAACAAGAGAAGTGATCTATCCATCAGAGACGGAGTCCTGCCCTACAAGCAGCTCATCCGCCCCATGATGGATTATGCGTGTCCCGCATGGAGGTTTGCTGCCCGCACCCACGTCCGGGGGCTGCAGGTGTTGCAATCCAAGTGTCTTCGCCTCGCTATGGGCACCCCACGGTAGTTTATTGGCTGGCAGATCCACGAGGATCTGGGTGTTCCATAATTTGCCGACCACAGCAGGAGCCTTGACTCTGTTAGCTTACGTGGGGAACCCCCTATTTCGGAAAACCGGCAGATACCTAAGCTGACCAAGGGTTGACCCCGTCGCTGAAGCGAAAGGCAAGGGCGTCAGGGGCCAGCAGGCCAATCGAGGCCATCGCTCGGCAAAGGTCAAGTCGACTACACGAATCGCGTTTGGTGCCGATTAGCCGAGCACCTTTCGGATTCCATGACGGAGGTTTTCCGTGATTTTGTCTGAGTTGTAAGGAAATACCAGGATACAAATGGACAATCGGGGAACGGCCCGCACTCCCTCCCTCACGCCTGGCGACTTCACCTAAGAGCCTGACAATAGGCGCATAATTCCAGTTTGCGATAGAGCCAGTGTGGTCTCAAAAGCCCGACGGCCACTAACCAAAGTATATCCCCCATAATTAAGTTCAGTGCTACCTAAGAAGTAGTTAAGGCTCTAAGCCTGACTTAAAATCGTTAGAGTGAGCATATTCCCCAGTTAGAGTTACGGTGTCTGTTATAGAGCCCAGCGGTGCGGCCAAATGCAGGAATGGCCAACGGAAGATTTAGCACTTTGGCATGACAGCCAGCATTCATGGCTCACGACAAGGAGTAACGTCGTTAGAGTAATCAGTCCGCGACACATCAGAAGATTAACAACGTCTCACCAGGAACATCGCTCGGCACCCAAGGAGAAGCAACGCTGAGCGGACGAGTGATTATCCGCTCAGCCTCGAACCTGCCGCGAACACATGCAGCGCCGCAACTGGGGACTAGCACTACGCTGTCCTTCGAAAGACCTGCCATCTGCACGAGCACTACACCGTGCAACTCACTGCGGATTCTCTCGCTAGACACCGAGGAGACTACATCACTGTGAGACTAGTAGCAGACGCAAAATATATCACGGCTTTTCTGCTGCAGTACGAGGGGTGCTGATAAGTCCTTAGCCCGACCTACTTCCCGATGTCGTAGGACGGAATCAAATGTGTTCTTGGAAAGAGGGGTCTGTTCATGTGCCAAAATGCAAGCCTTTTTTTAGGCTGAAAGGAAGCATGTGAGGCGACAAGCGCGATTTCAAAACATCGAATCGCGAGCTGTCATCAAGTTTTTTTTCCTGTAAAGCAAGGCACTGTAGAAAATTCACGCCATTCAGGCACAAACATTAGGGGAACATGCACCATTTTACGTCGCCGTCAAAAACTTGGTGGCCCAGTTTAAACGTGGTGATTTTTCCACATGTGATGCGCCTCGTCCTGGACGACCGAAAACAGTGGACACCCCGGAGAACACATTGAACAAAATTTAACTTTTTCTCGGCCCACGAACTTCAATAGGTTAACATAGCAGTACTTTTTGTGCCGAATTCATATATGTATACAGAATTTTTCTATCAGGCAGAGTTTCAAAGATACATACATACATATTTGTGCAAAATAATACTTTACGTACTAATGAAACAAGTAGAAATTTGCACCTAAAATGTAGAGGCGTGTGTCTTTCGCCTGTAATTGGTTTCAGGTACATCCTTCAGTGTCCAGCAATAATCTGCCAACATACTTTATGTTCAAGGGGCGATTTTAAAATCCTGGACTAAGGATGGCAGCGGGCGCAAGGAGCATGAGAGGCACCGTTATATCCGTGAATACATCCATGACTTTGTTGGGAGGGATATGTAACGTAAGGGAAATGACGCTATATTAGACGACACAAGCGCGCCGATTCCTGTAGTAGGAGATGCCGATGTAGGGCGAGGAGGTTAGGTTCGCGGCGCACGTCATACGAGATGAGTAAAATTTCGCGGAAAGTGAGATTCCTCTGCTGGAAACACGAGCCATGCTTTAGGGACCTCTATTCAGAACACTTGATTCCAGCAAACTTCTTTCGACATCGCCACCTAAATCCTTCAGGAATACTAGGTTTTACGGACCACCTCATATGTCGACCACAGGTGTTGCACTGCACGTTACTCCGAAGCAGGCCCAAGTCCTTTAGAACCTGCTTAGCGAAGCCGTTATCGCAGAAGTGGTACGTGAGAAAATCCCTGTTCGGACCACCGTCTTTCCGCAACGTCCGATGTAATTTGAAGACCTCGGCAAGAACGGCATCTCTTGCAGGCGTTTCTCATACTCTCTGACGACTTCACAAAATTTTTCCACCAGTTTTCTTGGGAACAAGAGAACGGGTTCAGCTCACAACGGTTTGGTCGTGAAGAATGGCACCTTCCACAAAGTTTTTCATGAGGCACAGCTTATGTGCATAGGGGCAGATAAATTTTCTTCGGAAGAACGACATTTTCCTTCCCTGACGTCAGTGATGTCCGTTTAGGCCACAGTTTATTTACACAGCAATCCTTCTTGTCCCGGCTGTCCCAATCGCACAGGAAACAGCAGTATTTTGTGTGCCCGAGTTGCATTCCGAGTAACAGTGCCGCAACCTTGAGATCACCACATAACTTCCACTTAAATTCGTCATACTTAATCTTTCCCAGCAGTAGCTTTATGCTTTCATAACTTTCCTTCATGTTGGCTTCATGAACCCAAAGAACCGAAGGGAATTTATTTCCGTAGAACCACTTCAAGCTCACTTTTGACGAATCAATGAACAAACGCCACTGATCTGGATTAAATTCATGGCCAAGAACTTCCTTGACGGAACAAACATCATTGCAAAACATTACACCATCTTCCTGGGATAAGAAATCCTTGAATTCTTCATGGTGCCCATAGTAAAACATGCCTTAGTGCTCTGGCGCAGAAGATTCGAGCCCTTTAACCTGGAGCCTAATAGTGCAGCTTGTTTCCTTGACAGGTTGAATTCGCGAACGATATCATTCAGGTCCCCTTAAGTCAGCAGGTGTGGTTCATTGGAAGAATTGGCTCCTGCTCGAGTAGGATCACAATCCATATTTTTGTTAGTTTGGCCTACTTCTTTATCACTTTACTCACTGTTACTCAGCGTCATGTTTATTGGAGGCTTTGGCACATTTAACTCCGCACTGTGAGGTACTGGCCTCATCGCAAATGATAAATTTTGATATTTAACAGTGTGTTTGGACTGAGCTGTTACACCAGTGATACCGGTCAGGCAGAAGTAGCATTCTCAAACATGGTCCGCGGGCTCTCTCCAAACCATAGAAATGGGAAAGGCATACAGCGTGAACTTTTTGCCCATTCCGCGAGACGCCGGCACATGTCACACAACAAAAATGGGGAGCCCAACTCTTGTCCTGATCACCCACTTTGCAGCCGAAATAATGCTCATAGTATTTCTTAATCAGGGTTGTGAAAGACTGTCTTCGGGATTTAAATGTCACATCACCGCAGATGTAGCAGAATGCATCCGATAAATTTACGCACTTTCTTGGTATATTAATTATGGAACAAGCACTACGTACTTCTGACGCGATAACACACTGAACTCCGACCAGCAACCTGCAGAGTACTGTTAGGGTACGCGTACAGTGCAGGCAGATTCAGATTCTGACTCCGATTCCGAGAGTCGGCTCCAGTCGGCGCAATGAAATGTCCTTTGCTTAACAGTGCAGGTGCGTATAGTTGTGGCAGGCTCAGGCGGGTCGAGGCAGGTAGTCGGAGTCAGACGGCTTGCCGGAAGCCACACTAGTATGACACGTAACAGTTGGCTTGTTACGTCATGTCCAGACTACCTCCTACAGGCCCCCAGTGACTCATATATGTAGGCGTGTGAGGTCACATAGTCTGATGCAACGCAAAAGGTGTGGGTGATAGAGAAATTCTGGAAACATATTCGAATTCAGAGTCCAAAAATACATAAAAAACGGACATTTTTCCTCATGGGCCAAAATCTTCGTTGACCAGTGTTATTGATCAAATTCACGAGCTAATCTTGGAAGACCGCCGGACTTCGGCTAAATCAATAGCTGAGCAACTGGGCATCTCACGTGAGCGGGTTGGGTCCATCATTCATGAAGATTTGGACATGCGGAAGCTCTTCGCGAAGTGGGTCCCGAAATGCATGAACGCGGATCAAAAACGTCAACGGTGCCGGTCGTCTGAGGAACTTTTGGAATTTTTTCGGCGCGACCCAAACGATTTCCTGTCGCGATTGGTGACTATGGACAAAACTTGGTTATATCACTATGACCTGGAGACAAAGCAACAATCAATGGAGTTGCGGCATAACGGCTCACCCCACCCCTAATATTCCGAGTGCAAAAATCCGCTGGAAAAGTTCTCGCCTCGATTTTTTTTGTAATCAAGACGGCATCTTCCTCAATGATTATCTTCCAAAGGGCCAAACTATCAACGCGGATTATTACTCATCTCTGCTGGTGCAATTAAAGGACATTTTGAAGGAAAAACGCCACGGGAAGTTCACGAAGATCACCAAGGGGGTCTTGTTCTTGCACGACAATGCCCCGGCTTACGGGGCACTTGCAACCCAGAAGCAACTGGCCCACCTGGGCTTCCAATGTCTTAATCATCCACCCTGTTCTCCGGATCTGGCCCCGTCGGACTACCACCTGTTCCCTGGACTGAAAAACAATTGAAAGGTCGCCATTTTTCGTCCGACGCAGAGGTCATTGCTGCCGCGGAGACCTGGTTGGACGGACAACCTTCTGAGTTTTTTTTTTTAGTGGCTTGCAAAAGTTAGAGCAAAGGGCTAAGAAGTGTATTGAGCTTCATGGGGAGTATGTTAAATAAATCTTGAGTTTGGTCGATGTAGCTTGTTTCCTTCCTGGTTGGGCTAAGGACTTTTCAGCATCCCCTGGTACTCTATTGTACGACTTACCAAGACTTTAATAAATGTCTGTACATATGTTGGTACTGCAGTTGTTTTCCATAACTAGCCTACAGTATCCCACACATACATGTTGCTAAAATGCAGCATTGCTGCCAACATATATAACTCATCACTACTGTCAGCTGCTCTTTCCAGTTTCATCTTTTTTGTTTAAATACAGAAAATAATGTTGGTATAGTGGAACTGTGAAATTTTATTTAGTGGTACACCAGCCAAAAAGTTTACAACAGAGGCTTTAAATGATAAATCTGTTCCTATGTTATCTGCAGATGACACTATCATCTTATTGTCCCATTCAAATCCTACTGAATTTAATAACAATATTAACACTGTATTTAAAATTTTAAGTGATTGGTTTAAACAAAACCTAATTTCTTTAAATTTGACCAAAACCAAATTTACTAATTTTACAACTAAAAATAATAACCAAAATTGAAATAAATATTAATTATAATAATAAATTCATACCTACAATTACCTATACAAAATTTCTCAGTTTAGAAGAAGAAGAAGAAGAAGAAGAAGGAGGAGGAGGAGGAGGAGGAGGAGGAGGAGAAGAAGGAGGAGGAGGAGAAGGAGGAGGAGGAAAAGAAGAAGAAGAAGAAGAAACTGAGCTCTACATGTTACTTAATTTGAAATATTAAACCATATTTGTCTATTTCTACTCTGAATATTATTTATCATTCCTTTTTTCACTCAATTATGTCTTATGGCATAATGTTCTGGGGAAACTCATCTTAGAGCTCTGTAATTTTTAAAATTCAGAAAAGGGAAATTAGTATAATAATGGGATATGGTTATAGGGAATCTTGTAGAGAATTATTCAAGGAATTAAAAATATTAACACCCTCATCACAGTATATATTCTCTTTGTTATTGTTCATTTTTAATAATAGGGATTAATTTGTTTCAAATAGTGTATATCATAACATTAATACCAGATGGAAAAATGATTTACACTTGCCTCAGGTATCTCTGGCCATGTATCAGAAGGGAGTTTATTATTCAGGCATTACAATTTTTAACAGTCTCCCCAAGGCAATTAAGGGCATATCCAGAGAGCCTAAAAAGTTTAAAATTGCTTCAAAGCACTATCTGCTAACACATTCATTTTACAGTTTAGATAAATTTTTTACCAATCAGTAATATTTAACTCTTAGTGTGCTTATTTGTCCTATATTCTTACATTGTACAATTATATTAAATTTCTCTATATTTATTCAATATCCATTGTTCCTTTACTTCTTCAATTAATTAACTTTTATACCGCAGTTTGTATGTGTTTTAGTTAGCTTATAAGTATGTATATTATATTTTACTTTATTTTGAATTTGTATTTGTAAATTTGTAATTATTTGTGTTTACTTACTTAATTTGAAATTCTATTCTAAATTTGTACCATTATATTAATTATTCTAGGCTGCCTGTCTTAGTGACAGGCTCTCTGTTACATAGAGCCAAATTACTCATTCTTTGACTGTTCCTGTATCCATTGGACGAACTCCTGTATACTGATTTGGGAATACTATAAATAAATAAATAAATAATAAATGAATGAATAAATAAATGTGTGAATCTTGGCATTTAGGATTCCAACCTTTTACTTATTTTAGGTCCATTACTTCAACCATCTGTGACTGGTTCTGACAGATTGGGAGACAATGTCAATGGCAAGTCAGCTTCCCCCATTGTTCTACTTACAACCCACCTCAGCTCATTAGTCGTTTCACATGTCCTAATCTCAGGGAATCTAAGTGTTCTAAGTAGCAGAAATGGTAATTTTATAAATAATTGAACACTATTAATATTCTTTGAATTATTTCATGATTATTAGACTTTACAGATATTTGCATGTATGGATGCACCTTTGAAAAATGAATGCACTGCTAGCCTCGGTATCACACACACAACTTATCACATCCTGGGTATAAAACAGACTACATGATTGAGTTACCTTCTCAAAACTTGTACAGTTCCAAATTCATCTCCCCTTAAATATTATTACTGTTCCTGATTGGCTGAATGTTAAATTTCACTACTTCCTAATAGACCCAAAAACCAAAATTTTGAATCCTTTAATTCCATTGGCTCCCATTTATGTAGCATTGTTTCCTGTGTCATAACCCGTGTGAACTCCTTCATGCGTCCTACTGGTTTCTCTTAATGTGCAAGTGTGACTAATAATGTACCATTCCTAGCAAGATTTAAGATGTTCAAAAGCTGTCAAAGTTCATTTTAATTGTTCCAAAAAGTTCCCTAAGCCATCAATTTTGACACTGGCAAACGGTGAAACTGCTAGCTCACTATACCCGCCATAAACTGTCTCTGTCCCTGTAAGATGCTATACAGACTCATTACTATTTCCCTTCCACCATAAACTAAATTACTAATTTTAAACAGATCTACCAAATGTATAATACTGACACCTAATAAAGGACTTCAACTCCACATAATGGTTATATGCTGTTGTGCAAATCACTCAGCCTATTCAAGCTCTGTCTTTCATTAAACAATGCTGATGGCTTCATTGCTGCACAACTCCCACATACAAGTGCTGTTTTGTATCTATTATTATCAAAATAAACTTCTGTGCCATTTGAGGTTATTTTATACTGCTACTACTGGTATTTCATAAGTTCCTGGAACACAGTTGATTTTACACACCACACCACATCATACAGGGACACAGTCCACATTGGATCAAGAATTGCTGTGGGTATTTGAATATACTATGTCTTGAATATTTTGTATTCAAATGTTTTACATTATGTCATATATGTCTATCATACAATAGAAGACTCATGTATATGTCTGTAGTATAATAGAAAATTCACATATTTTATCCATGTACAAACTGGTATTGGCTGCAGAGTTCATAGAAATTTGTGAATTTCATAGATGTAGTCCATTTAACTAAACACAGTGTTAAGCTTGGTATATATTCCTAAAGATGGCACTGTTATGCTGAAACATGTTGGAGGTAAGTGAATATAATGTCATAAGACTATCCTGTGATGGTAATATATTGGAACGGAGAAAAAAGTTACAGCTAAATAAATATCAGTATAATGTTACATGTACAGAGGATGGAAACTGGTTGTGCTGTTACCGAGTTGTTGTAATGACCTTACAAAACATTTTCTTATTGTGTATCCTCCCTTGTTGATTACACACAGTCAGTCAGTTTTGCTTAGGTTTATTTAGCATCAGTGGACTTGTATATCTTAATTTTTACCTTGATTTTTTAAATACACAGTTCCCTCTTGTTTAGTTGTCTGCCCTGTAATTCACTGAACTGGAAAATGGCCTCAACATAATGGTCAATCTAAGGTGAATGTTTATAATACAGTGAAAAATTTATTTATGTATTTTATCCACGGAGTGTTTTGATGTAGCTATGCTACTGGCCATTAGTTGGTGAGAACTGGGTTTAATTGGCCAGACTTACCCATTATGAGACACAGTGCAGACACCATTTTTGGTTTGGTCAGAAAGGCTTTTGTATATTGGCAGTGAAGGTAATAGCAATATTTTTCTTGTAGGTCCTAACCATTAATGAGAATGAGCTTTTGTCACCATGAGAGATGATGGACCAATTAATGTGAAGTACCAACTGAGGGTAAGTTGTATTACACCATCAATAAAAAAAAGGTAAAGAGTGATCTTGTCACAGGCCCGGTGTGGCCCAGAGGGTGGGTAGAGATATAGCTCTACTCTTCCATGACCGCGGCACTAGAAGGGAGTGCTCAGCAGCACGCCCTGGCTGCTCTTTACCCCTGGGAAAGACTTGGTACCCATTTTATGGGAGGCTATTACACCATCAATATAATGTTATTATTGATAAGACAACTGAATTACTTTTGCAACATGTTTCGACTTTGTCATGTTCAGGCTACTTCATTGGGCATAAAAATGCAAAATCTAAAATTTATAAATATAAGGTGTCATGCATAAATTTGATGGAGTGAGATCTGATTCCTTACCAGAGTGTATTATGTGTTGATGTAATCTCATTTCATTATTTTGTTACATAAAGACTTCTTGTACTATCTTACAATTTATCACCCAATTATACTTATTAAATTATATTTAAATTTGTTGTGGATTATATATCTTCCCTGTTGGTGTTCCTTCTGTCCTTTGCTGGTAAAGTGTGTTGTTTTATGACTGATTGATGCTGTAAATATTATTGTTCTGGATAAGTGAAGTATAGTGTTTGTATGTTTGGAACATCTGGTCCAGATTTCCATAGGATAAAATCCATAAAAACTGTGTTAAGATTGATTGCTGGAGTGGTATTTGTTCTCTTTGCTACATTATCCAGAATGGTTCTGAGCCTGATGTGGCCCCTTGACTGATCTGTATAGTGGGCTGTTTTTCTTTTACTTTATTGTGCATGAACCAGTTCTGTTCAGAAATGGTTTTTGCTTTCTGCTTGTGGTGATGGGATAAAGTAAAGATTTTTACTCCATAGGACTCCCTTGGCAGAAAGTCTCAAATCCTCCATTGTTTGAGAGTATCACTACCAAGGGGTTGAGTAGAGTTAAGGTTCCTGATTCCATCATACCTTGAATTGTTTGAAATTTTCTGTGCCATGGGGCCAAACAGAGTAGGACTGCTTTCCTTATTGTCACCTGAGAAAGAAACGAGAGAGCTGAAACATTGTGATTGGAAAAAGTGAGCATACCACTTATTTCTTCCTAACAACTTCAGTGAAATACCATATAATTTAGCAGACTAAGAATTCCTGCCTACATGAGTCCAACTTCATTTGAATTGTAAAAGGCTAAATGTGAACAAGTCCTTGAAGTGTAACATCTTTGGACTCTGAATCTAAAAGAAGGCATGTCATGTTTATCTAGTGAGCACACATAACGGACTAATATGCGACAAGTGACGATAACAACGGTACTCTGCAGGGAGCCATCTGAGAGATGGTAACGTTCCAGCTGTGTACATGTGATGAGCAGTAACACTTGCAGTGGTCAAAAATTGACCATCATCAGGCAAGTTATACAACTATTTAAAAAGATATCCATTACATTACATTTTTACCTTCATCTATTGACAAAAGAAACTTACTTGTTGCATCCTTCTGAGCCCCTCTTTGTGTGCAGTAGATGAAGTCTTTTTGTATCAGCATAATCTTCTGTCTCAATTTTTAACTTTTTAAAGAAATGTGTTTTCATTTGCAAATGCACATAGGAAAACACCCTAGGAAATTAATTTTATACACTTAGGCAACAAGGAAGTTTACTGCATATTTAATACATGCTCCATAATGTCTTTTTTATTTTCCACAAATTGCTGTTTCTCTCATAATTTTATTTTTTTTGTCCATGTAATGTTTTTCATAAATTATGCACAAAAATTTAAATACCAACCATAATAGGATAAGGGTTAACACTTTGAAGCCCAAGCCCAGGTGAGGCTCAGTCTCTTTAAACTAGCTGCGTGTGGCCCATGTCCAAGTGCAGCTCATGCTTATTATATTCGTGTATGCATGTACGAGTTGAACTTGGGTTTGGGTTGCACGGGAGCTTTCACGGAACAGTGGCCTATTTGGTGCTGCAATCCGAGAACTTTTTGTTGCACTATTTCTAAAAAAAGAAACACAATCAGCTGTTCACAGTCACGTTGTGGTCTGCAGTTCATGCTGTAGGTGTTGTTCGTCTTGATTTTAGAGGTTTCAGAAAGAAAAGAAACTGTGTGGTGGTATCCTGATTGTAAAGTGCCACTCTGCATGCCAGAGTGCTTACAATTGTACCACACGAAGCTAAATTATTTGTAACAATAGGAAATGTGTTTGGCACAGATTTTTTTTCTGTAAATTTTCATTTTTGTTTCAATCATTTTTTTATATGCTTCTACAGGAATATGTGTTCATATTTATATTCAAATTAAAGTATGAATCTTTATCTCTCAGAATATGGTAAGGATATTACAATACACCTATCATACTCATGATAGTTTGAATTGAAATATATTTAAAAAATGCCTGGGTTTCTGGTCCCGACCAAACGTTTAAGGGCTGGGATTCAAAGTGTTAATATACTTAGAAAGAAAGTCAGTAACAGGGTGCAACGTCTTAACTAACACACAACAACTAGAACATTCAAAGCAACCTAACACTTGGTTATCATGTTATGTGACTTTACACATCTTTTATATTCATCTGTTATGTGATTTATCACAGTGGTGCTGCTGTGTAACTGATCTATGTATTGAATCATATACTGAAACAGTGATAGACATAGATCATTTTATGAATTAACATGGTCTTAAACACAAACAAATCAGAGGATAGAAGACAGAAAAATGAGGAGATGAGACATGATGTTACAGATATATTTTACTCAGTAAATATTTAATCCTTTTTAACCTTGTATATAAAAACATGGATTAGAACCTACACATGTCAGTTACATGAATTTCTTACATAGTATAACTAACACCTTCACATTTGATGAGTTACTTCTTTAAAGGTGGGCAAAACTGGGAGGTCATGTTCACATGTCCTACCACTGTTTTGCTTCTGTAATCACTTATGTATATGAAGCAACTGAAAATGGAATGTCCATACAATGAAGTGTCTAATGCAAACTTAACTCTAATTCACACATCAATTGTAACTGCTTCACACAAGGGTATGAATGAAATGTTTGCTTGCATCTCATTAAGAGCACAGGTAATCAGAAGCAGTAATATTTGCAGAATTAAACGAGATAATGAATTAAAGGATATAAATTTAATTTTGTATAGAAGATACATGTAATGTAGGGAAATGTATTGTATCAGTGCCTAACCAAAACTCTTATATTGTAGCATGAATTAATCAGGAATTCAAAAGTTTCAAAGAAAACATTTCAATTCCACCTACAAATTCCACTTGTTACCTGTAAAATATCATTCCTCATTAACTGCATACAGGTAATCCTTCAAGGTCCTAATCTGGATTTACTGTGACTTTTCAAAATTTCCTTCATTGTCTGCAGGACTTGGTGAGCTCTTCTTAATTTTTCATCAACAACCAACACTAGATTCAGCCCAGACCAAGCCTAATATTTAAAGTATTCACCCAAATAAAAGATGGCCTTCCACGTAAGACAACTCCTATTCACAGTCTTCAGTTTTCATGAAAATACATACAAATATACAGAATGTATTTAACTTTGTGGGGGACTGCGGTGGCACAGTGGTTAAGGTGCTGTGCTACAAATCGGAAGGTCACTGGTTTGATCCCAGCTGGTGTCAATGGAATTTTTCATTGACATAAAATCCTTCTGATCACACTATGGCCCTGGGGTCGACTCAGCCTCTAACAGAAATGAGTACCAAGAGCATTTCCTGGGGGTAAAGGCGGCCGGTGCATAAGGCTGACAACCTTACCACCATCCTGTGCCGTTGTCATGAAATCTGGGAACCTTAACTTCCTGGAACCCTCTGGGCCACTCCAGGCCT
>Ga0131853_10012075_pt1 | contig 15810 bp, 9 predicted proteins | sample TergutLab28metaG_FD_92764 | JGI IMG/M metagenome (GOLD analysis project Ga0131853, IMG submission 92764) | Labiotermes labralis P1 segment gut microbial communities from Petit-Saut dam, French Guiana - Lab288 P1 (version 2) (version 2) | ecosystem: Host-associated > Arthropoda: Insects >...
ACTTCGAACAAGTACTCTAAACCAGAACGATCAACTATTCAATGAACTGCTCAAAAATATTAATCTATATTCGACCACAAAAAATACAGTTATGAGAGATTCTTTATCGGTAGAGGAAAGATTTGCGTTAACTTAAGGTTTCTTGCCACCAAGTTCCACATCCATATAAAACAACAGTTCATATTTGGTTCTATATATTTAATGATCATGTTTCCAGATAGCAAATGGGAATAAAAACGACTTTCAGCCAAAGACTATCAAAACACGCCCAAAAGTTATTTGTCATTACTTCCAGATCGTCCAACTTCTGGAATGTTTTGCAGCCTCAGTGATTAGGTTCTTACCGATGTTGCGGGACATCGTATCGGTCCCCATCTCCTATGTCCGAGAATTCTTCAAACATCTCGATCACGAAGGCCGGATCGCTGTCCCGAAATGTCGGAACCAAGCCACCCCATGACGCAACGAAACATCCTAGAAGGACTGAGATGTCATCTAGGCGGCCGAGAAAACTTAAAATCACCCCCTCCCCCCCCCATGCTTAATTTCTCAGTTAATGTAATTTCTCTTTATTAGTGTCGTCCCCAAATATTTGAACTTCACTACTTCAAAATAATTTATTAGCTACCTTCATGTTATGATCTTGTCTTGCATTCTGTTCACCAGATATAAACATGTATTTAGTTTTCCCAGCATTTACTGCCACATCGACCTCCTCACTAGCGGTTAATAGGGCTTCAGTGTTTTTGTTTACTACGTGAATAAATGCATGTGATTTCTCCCAACAGTTGATTGCGCAGACCGTTTTGTCGACAAAGATGAGGATTTATTGACCCTTGAAGATGGCAGCGACATGTTGTTCCGAAATGTCAGTAAGGAGTTATCACCATACTTTGGGAAATACCCCAGAAGAGGGCAGATCGCATCTTGATTAGGATAATTATAATTTGTGTCCAATCCAAAAAGTTTCGTTACAGAACCTCGAAATGAGCTGCTTCATGTACCAAAACGCACTCGATTTGTAGAACGGGCAGACAGAAAAAGGACTGCCTCCTCCGAAATCCTTACCGATCTACCAATTATTATCAGCCCTGCGTAACCCAAAGTTATTCAGCACTGCAGGCGAAAACACATTTTCATGCAACCCACGACTTAACCAATCCATTTCAGATATCCTTTCATTGTCAAATAGAAGCCCCATGGAAACGAGAGAATTTTTAAATGACAGTTAAATAATTTATGATACAATTTACATAACGCATTAAACACCCTGAAACAATTCCAACGAAATGCCTGACTGTCAATTATGTGATGAACAAGTTTCACAAACTTGTTCTCCGCGAAAGAAATTTTAGTCGAGTTCAGTCAAGTTTTATTTGTCCACTGAATATCAACCGCGGGCACTTATTGACACCTAATTTGAAATTAGTTTGTGTAATGATTTACCTAACTGTAAAGGTCTTTCGTGACAAAATTTTAACAAACAAAATTATAAAGCTGAAATGAAATGTGAGTTTAAACTGTAAGTTAGCATCAGCATCCCTCAAACCCCAGACGACACGGTTGTAAATTACAACTTTACACTTTGTCTGGCTTTCAAAATATCAGGATTGAGGTCTTCTAGATTTTATGGCATCTGGACAGGAAAACTGTTCATCACGTCTCAGATAGGCAGGCTTCCTCCATCTTCACATTCTAGCAGTCTTGTTTGAAAGAGTCGTCACTAACACCAACGAAGACACCAAAACTTACAAAAGGTAAGTTCGAATCGTGACATCACACCACAAAAATATGGGCCTACATATCCACATCTGCATAAATGGTGCATCACAGGAAGACACGCGCAGGGCCCGTGGTAACTATGAGAAATGAACGTGTTTTGTTAGTGGTAATAATATGCACCAGTATCAGAAATATGGTGTGTTCCCCTTCCCGCCCACAATGCCCATTAGATGGATTATGGGAATGGAAACAACGAACAAAAGAGTGTGATGAAATGTCACAAACACAGAACAGAAGTTTGAAGAACGCATAGACACACAAATGAACAGATCATGTGTCACTTCAAGAAAGCTACCAATGTAATAAGTGCTGACGGTATAAGAACCTTTCTTTAGTAAAAAGAAAACGCGATAAGGCCAAATAACAGTTCCAACAAAAGCAAGCTTTAAAAGTAAACTGAAAGAAAAATAGCCCAAAAACTGACAGGGGCATTTTCTCTCTGCAAGAATGAATGATTAAACTACTGTGGTTTAATGGCATTTCTTTCACTTACAATGAAATTGTTAATAATTACACAATTATTAACCAAATAAACCCAACCCCATCTCCATGAATACCTCATGGATAGGGTTATGTCATTACAGCTGTTCAGAAATGCATTTCTAAGTCTTTCACACAGGCAGTTCTTGTGAAACTATATATATATATATATAACCTTTATGACAGAAATATACCAAGTATTTACCATTTGGAGTTTACTCTTTATTTATAGGAATATAAAAACAGAGATTAAACTCATTATCTGATATCGGAATTTGCAAAAATGTCTTCTTTGGTTTGCTTCCTTTCTGTTGACAAAATCAATCAATTACAGTTAACAAGGAAAACGAAAAAATGCAGATTCTGGGCTAAATTAGACTCCATGGCTCTCAACATGAATTGAAGAGAATGAATAATTACACACTTAATATTTGTGTTCACCCAAATCTATTAAAAACCAAAGCATTATTAACCCACGTGATACTGAGACCCTGAAAACAAAACAAAAACATATGCATAATAATATGGAAATCCGTTGCCATCTCAGCTAACAAATCATTTTTCATTTGTGTCTAATTCACAGAACTTTTGTTCACATTTCACTGACCTGCCAAGTTTTCTCAAAGCATTGTTAAGCATGGTCTTGCCAATGCACCATGTTTTTCAGTAGCATTAGCCCTGCAGTTGGGTAGGTACCGTTGTATTTGTCTTATATAAAAGCCACATATAAAGCTGTACTAAAATCTGTCAAGCTATTCTGGGCTACAGCATATTTAAGGTTACTGTGGGCCGTTCAAAATAATTCAAACTAAACCAAAATTATAACATCCAAACAATGTTTGGAGTAGGTTCACAATATTACTCTGAAGTATGAGCTCTGTTCCACGCACATGGACATGATGGGACTAAATACGCATTTTCCAAAGATTTTCAAAACATAACCCTGATGGACTCCTCCGAAGCATAATGCGATCACACAAAATTTCATGTGGCATTAACAATGTCATCAGCTACTGTCATGATTCCAAAATCCTTAGTAGGCTGTCAATCTGTTTACGTCTTTCTAAACGCATGCCTCTTTCAAACACATCACCACATACAATATCAATACCACGAATGTAACGGCACGCTGTACCGTTACCCGGAGAGTAACTGCTTCAACAACATTTCAAATCAAAAAACAAAAAAAAATTCTATCACACCAATACCTTACTGTGCGAGACTTCAGAATTTAACAACAGCGTTGCTGAAGATTTTGCCTTCTCCTAGGTCTGCAAATTAAAAATATTAAGTCTGGATGACAGTTGACATGACTGCGTAAAGAACAAGGGGCTGTAACTTACCATTATGGAGGGCAGCCACCTTCAACGCACGATTATCCGGGCTGTTGACGTGGAAAAAACTCACGACTCAGCTAAAACGCGGATAACCCCACAAATTTTGTTTGAAGTATTCACAAAACTTCACAATATATTGCACACTTTTCACACCTGACATTTATTTTCGGTAATACTTTATGCACACACTAAACATTTGAACACACACAGAATGCGCTGCGACAAGGTCACATGGCACGCATGCGCGAAACATCAGTCGTCCATCCGGGATAAGGGAACTTCGCATTGGTATGTTGCCACGGATAACGGACTGAACCTGTTGAAACTATGCGAACGTATACGTGGTCAGGGGAAGAGAAAAGACGTGGAATGAGCAGAACCTTCTAACACCCGAAGCAAATTCGGGTTTTGGACACATGCAAGCGCAAGAGATTGGTCAGACAACATGAAGGCAAGAGGTCACTCGGAAGACGGCAGGATAATATTAAAATGATTTTGAAAAATGGGTTGGCCCAAAATAGTGGACCAGTGATGTACTCGTGTGGACATGGGGCACAGGTCATAGCAAAACCTCTGACCTGAATCTTTCCGTTCGTCTGGGGTATAACGCGATGTCACAGTGTAATCGGTTCCGAACTCGCAAAGAAAATGCACCTACCCTTTAAACAGCTTGAACATACAGACGAAGGCACTGCACGCCGGCAACATGTCGGTCACTGTCGTCAAGCTACAGGACGTGACAGTCCAGAAGACCAGCATATTCATAAACAACGCTTCAGGGACTTCAAGTCTTGTAGGGAAATTTTGGACTGGACTAGCACAGCAATTAGCACCATAGGTTAACCAAACAAGTAATTCTTTTGGTGTTCTCCCTTTTCATATTTATGCAATGTGCATACAAATTATTATGCAATTTGAAATAATTTGGTTAGATATGAACAGGTAGTAACAAAATATATTCTTGTATGATACAAAGCTTCTACCCTCCAGTTCTGCCAAAATATGTCATATATTCTTAAAACGTATGTAAAGCTGTCATTTCAGTTGTCAACAGAACTGATAGCATGCAAAACTTTTTTCTAATTTTGGAATCAGCATATCAGAAGAAACCTAAGGAGCGAGGTTTATTTCATGGCACCAACCTAGTTGACCAATGTTTTAGGTTACCAAAGAGTTCACTGTATAACTTAAGAGCGTACATGACTAGTGATCGTAAGATGCATGTAGGAAGGTTTCCAGTAGACAGAATTGCACTGAGGAGTTTAGAAAATAAGTTAACAAACAATGTATGCCAAGAACTTTATTCTCATTTGACTGTATATATGGCACGTTCATAGCATGTGGTACACATAAGATTTTCATGCAGTCACCATTGACAATTTCAACATTTGCCTCACTGTGGTACCAAAGTTTGTATCCCAAACACAGAAAAAATATTTGTCAAGCATGTGTAACCAGGTGACAGCTTGCTTCATATTGGCACTGGCAGCAAATCAATGGGCATGAGATCAGAACTGTAGGGAGGGTGGTCCATAACCTCCCAGCCATGGCATCATAACCAGTGAGAAGTCCAGTTGGCTGTATGGAGCCTGATGTTGCTGTCAAAATGATGTCTTGATGTAGCAACAGAGTACCACAATAAAGCTGAGAAGCTGCAGTGTCACCACAGTCAAGGAAGTCAACAAGAAGCACACCTTTATGGTCTCAAAAGATGGTGTCAGTCCTTTTCCTAACTGATGGGTGTTGCTTTTGATGTCTTTGCTGGGAACAGATGATGGGTGTTACCATGCCCTAGGCCCTTTTTTGGGGGTGTAATGTAATTAACCCATGTTTTACCTTCAACAACACACTGCAGAAACTGTTGGTTGATTTGAATAACATGTCAAATGTATGGAGTCACATGCACTGAGCTTTATTTTTTGTGAGGTTGGCACCCAGCATGCACACAATTTTCTGTTAACTGTTTGGTCCTGGACAGTGTTGTGTGCACTATTCAGTGAAATGTCTTGGCTTTCAGGTGATGTCAGTGAGCTTAATGCATCTGTCCTTTCCACTACAGGCAGTCTGCATGACACACATTACTGTCTGTGGTCAATGTACTTGGGCATCTGGGTGCCTGGTTATGTCAAGAGCAGTGCACCATACCACGCCTGTTTCCCTGACATTACATGTGCCCTGTACACCATCACCAACCATGAATGAATGTCAACTGATGTGACACTCCTCACTTGCAGAAATCAGATCATACTGCATACTTCAACATTTGACCATGTTCCAGTATGCCTGCCATCTTTCTAAACTGCCTGTACACAGATACACCACACCTCTGTGCCCTCCTGTGACTGTATGACAAACATGGTACATGGTGAAATCTGCAGTTGGCTTGTACTGTTTCACACAAGACATACTGTTACCTTATTTTCTGAAATCTCCTTGTACTTCGCAGCATAAAAGGAAAGAAATAAAATACCCTGAAGGACTGACATGCAGTGCGACAGTAAACTCAATATGTATTTACAGGGTCCTTATTTTATGTGGCATCTATCAAGTTATGTGGGCAGTCAGCTCAGTAGGCCACATTAATTACAATAAAGAAGCCCACACAAAAGTGGCAACCAACAGCTGTAAGATAAAGCAGTGACTGTACACAATGGATGAAAATTGCAGTTTATGAAGAGATAAGTAATAGTTAAGTAAGTAAAAATACAAGTATAACCATCTCTCTGCCTAGGCACCACTCCAAGAAGTTTATCAATAGCCCTGTGTAATTGACATAAATATATCCTCATCAATTTAATATTTATTAGTGCATGAATCCCACTAACATAGAAAACAGTGCTCCATACATGAATGGACACTTCCCAGGTACAATTGTTGTATCAACTAAATAATGAGTTATATTTTTCAACAATTCATAATATATCACTTCAATTTTTATCCTCAAAACTTCTGTTATAACTTCATATTAGTATTTACAGAATAACTCTTCAAATAATTTTGCTCTGAGTTTAAAGAATTAGGATATGGATTTAAAGCAAAACTTTCAAGGCTTTTCAAACACACAATGGATTTACAACTGAAGTACTCCAAGTACATGTTTCTAATATACATAACCAAACATAAAATACATCAATAATCCATACTTAGTAAAATACTATTTACATGATAAATTCAGGCAAAGTAGTTTTCATCTTCCTGTACCTACTGACGAACAATTTATTCAACTCAAAAGTGAATCTACAGCAGGGTAAATTAATTTCTCTCTGATATTTTTCAATCATGGGAACAGGACAGCTGGGACTGACAATTTTGAGTACCCAAAGAAAATGCTATTAGGTATTATGAATGGAGTTCCATGATGTATACATTTTCCAGATAAACACATTAGAAAAGTAAAAAATTAACAGCAAGTGTAATTCCAGTGGCAACACTGATAATGCCTCACAGCAGTTGTAAAGAAAACACACTGCAATGTTTGCTGTGCAACCTTCCAAATAGTCCCCACACAACTGATTACTCCAAAACAAATCATGGACCTTTGGTTTCTGTACCTGACACACAATTAGAAATCTGTCACTAACTTAATCACTTAGTAAATCGTCAATATCTTGCAATATATCTTCCTCAGCATCCAGAGTCACACAGTTATCATGAATACTTTCCAGCAATGAATCATCACTATCCATGTTTCTCTGGTCAGTCAGTATTGCTGAAAGAGATTTCGTGGCACAGTCTTCACTATCAGCACCTAAAATGCAATCCATATTTTGAGTGGATAATGCCAGTTTAGATTCTAATCTTTCACATGCCTCAAATTCTAAGGACTTGGTAATGGCTGTCCTGTTTCCATGAGATTCAGTAGGGGTACTGTGAAGATAGTGGTCACGCAGTACTAGAGCTGATGGTGGACTTCTTTTTGTCTGTGAAGAAATATCTAAGTTCTGGGATAAACCAGACCTTGCAGTACCAAACATGCTTGAATTTTCACTACTGACATAGGAACTCATCAGAGACAGAGAACAAGATTTAAGAGAGTCACCAGAAATATTTGAAAATGGCTGACCTAGCCTGACACAACCAGCATCACCAGTCTCCAAACACACCGTGCCATTCGTTGGCAAAGCATCTGAACATACATTACCGGTAATAATTCCAGGCACTTCTACAGCAACTTCAGAATCTCTGAATGAATGAGATGTAAGTCGAATAACTCTGGATCTCTCAGAAGAATTTCCTGAAGTATTTGCATTCCTCCTCAAATGTAACTGCCTTCTCCTGGGAATATCTTCAGCATCAGTTTTTGTTTCACTAGTCTGTGGATGATGGGTTTGTCTTATAAGTCTGCACAGTTTCTTGGGTGATTGAAAAGATCCTTTTTCATCCAGACCTGATCCAGACTCCAGAAAATGGTTTCTTATGATCACAGGTTTCTTTCTCTTGCCATCACCAGCACATTTAAGCCCATCTTTTTCAGTTTCTGTACTCTTATACGAATGTTTCTGAGGCAGACAATCAAACACTATTGGAGAATGTGACCTTTTCTTTGGGATACTAGAACTGGAAGTGTCTTTCACCACAGAATTCTTTTCCGCCCGAATTTGAGCAAGAGTTTTAATTACAATATGTCCAGCACTTACAGTTTCTGATGCAGTATCTCCATTACCTTTTGAATCCAGTCCCCTGTTACGTATAAGTGTGTCATCATCACCACATATAACTCTGTCTTCTTCTGAACCGTGACATGACACAAACCTTTTCTGCCTAATCTGAAACCTAGCCTCTGGAGTGGCATTGTTGTTTTCTACATCAAACTGATTCATGCTTGCATCATTTTCATTAATTTCTCTGCTTATATTCACTACACCACTCGTTTTTTCGTCCACAGCTGAATAACTGCCCTCATCTTGTCTATTTTTTCTTATTTCATCTAGAGTCATAACTCGGAAATCAAGATTAGCTTTTGAGTTACGGTTTGCCTTCCTGGAGACAATCTTGGCTCGAAGATCACTGTCTCCATTCCCATCCCAATCCGAAGCTACAGCGGTGGAGCCAGTGGGTCTGTCAGGTTCTGGTTCAACAGGAGGGCTGCTGTAGGCATAGAAAGCTGCTGACTCGGCCTGAACACGCTCCAGTCTGATCTCCTCCAATGTTTTAACATGTATATTCTTCTGTGGCTGCTGCTTAGTGGGGGTTGATGTAGGGACACTTTCACTGTCTGACTCTGCAAGAACACGCGTAGACAAGAAGAGAATTAGTCAAAACTGTAGTGGAAATAAAATTTTACCAAACAGTTTTCTTTTTAATTTTTGTTTCTGAATTAATTTTACTTCAGAAATGGTTTTCAACTTTATCTAACAATTAATAATCGTAAGTTAAATTTCTATATTCTTGGAGTGCATTCTTGCAGATCAGCAACTCAGCGAGTGCATGCATACAACACATTTGTGGTGAGGTAAGTTTGTTTATTTGTTGGTTATGTTTAAATGTATGGTACTTTCTGCACAATGCAGAGATCTTACAGATCTTCTTCCATCCAAAAAATAAATAAACTAAAATGTAGATATATATATAATATGTAAAAGAATATATAAATAAATGGCGTCTTTCAAAATAATTAACTCTTTAAAAATATACCAAAGATATATCCATCTCATATAGCCTTAAAACATATCAGTATTAACCAATAAAATTATACTTCAGTTAATAAATATGTTGCCAGTATTCTGTATCCTGATTGTAAACAGTTCCCATTTCTCAACACAGTACTCAACAAATGTCATGAACACTAGTTCACTTAAAACAAATAACCTACCACCTATTTTCTTCACTGTCCTTATAATTAATATCAATAACTGCCATACTGATGGCTATGTTCCAAGAAGAGTCTTTTTATTTAACTGAGGTAACAAACATGATTTGTAAATTAACCTTCTATTGATGATAGGAGTCAATCATAGCCCACTGTCACAACATGCAGCTGAAGCATTCAGTGACTTACAGTCAACTATTCACTTTCAAGTGGATCATGTTTAAATTAATGTTCTTTGCCTCTGGCAGCTTATCACCTACATCTTCATATGAGTTCAGTTCCAAAAGCATACAGTTTCTGGAACCTACGAACAATAAATTTAAACAATCATACACTTACTCAACAAATGTTAACAGCAGCACATGACAATACACAGTTCAGTTATTTACTTGAAGTTCGGAACATGTTCACAGCAACATACACACAGACATGTAATTTACTACTACTTCTTCAAGATTGTAGTCCTCTAGGATCTGAGATGGATGCAGTAAGTTCCTCCATAATATTGGTATGTACCTACCAAATCAGTGCTTCTCACATTATGTGTCATGACACAATGATGTGTTTCAAGCAGTTGCAAGGCGTAGCACGAGAAACTTACCATCCCAAATGTGATTCACGAGCTAAATACTAAAATTATCACAGTAATGTTAATGGCTGAATGATGTAACCTCAAATTCACATTCTGAGAATGACAGAGAAGTTACTGTCATGTGCACTCATAGCACGGACATAGCTTGCAAAGCAACATGACATAAAGGTAACCCTATCTTCACGAGATGGCAACAAGCATATTTTTTTATGTACGTGGAAAGGGGAGTAGATGAGATAAGAAAACCCGTGGAGATGGCAAGCTATGCTTTGATTGGTTCTTTGGTCATGATTCACTCACTTAAAGGATATACAAAGGACACTAGTTACAAATTATTCGGTGTTCAAGATGTCTGACTACACAGTTTCTCCCATTTTCTTTTCAATTTTTGCCCACGAGTAGATTTTCAATAACCTTACACTTATTTATTTTATTGTTACTGAAATTTTGTTATTCCCATCAAAGCGTGTCATGTTATGTCATGGCAGCAAAACACTGGGAACCACTGTACTGAAGTACATACACTACATCACATCCTAAAGACAGCAACCTGATACTCACTGCTGTGAGTACCTCATGTCTTAATTACTGGTTCTTCATTGATTTTTCACTTCAAGATCACATTCACAAACAAGACACTGCTGCAAACCAATGTTATATTTCAGGGAGAGAAAAGAAGGGCATTACTTTCCTATTTCTAAATACCTACTTAGTAACACTGCGAAAAACACACACAATTTCAAATAAAAACTTTTAGAGAAAAGTATCATTAGCCCATCCAGATTCAATTCTAATCCCTCTGTTGTTGTTTCTAAACAACTCTAGAAAGACAGTTTATCCAATACAAGGACAAGCTTAAAAAAAAAAAATTTACAAACTCTTGTGTCAACAAGGAGGTAAACAGATAACTCACAGTGTCATAAACACAATTTAAAATTTAATTTGACTGATACTCTTTTGTTGCCACTTTAACATCAGAAGAGAGTATGTAAATAACTGCCTGCCGTCTCACTTATCTGTGATATGCAGAGTAGAAAGAATGTTCCTTGCTGTTGGTCATCTTGTGCTGCTGTACGTGCAAACATGTTGCATGTTCGCATATGAAATTAATACTACCTTCAAAAACAGGAAATCAATGTGTACAATGCACTTACTTGCAGACAATCATCATACAATGGCAACAGCTATTTCAAGAATGTGCAGATTACAATCATGTCTTACATAATTGTAGATATATTAATGGGTTTTTATGGATTTCATCTCCATAGTTGGTTGCTGCTTCAGATAAAAGTAGAAATAAAACAAAATAGTGACACACATTTCCTTTCATGCTTAATTGCAAGTAATGGTGGTGGTGTTAGTGGTGGTAGCAGCAGCTACTACTAGCAGCAGCAATTAAAATCATCATGATATGCATCCTTCGGCAAGAAAGTTCTTCAACACCTACCGCAGTAACATATAACCCATGGTTCTCACTGTAACTCACTAGAAATGCCTCAGCTGAATGCAACACACTTTTATACATTTCTAGATCAGAGGAATTTCAACAAAAAAAATCTTCTCAAAAACACAGCTGTGACACACAAAAGAATACCTTTCAAGCATTACAAAGAGTTTCATTACGAATCAACAAACACACAAATGTGAGCAGAATTATGAAATTATGGTCCACAAAGACTGCAGCTAGTATAAAGGGGGAGGGATGGGGAGATATTCCATATGTATTATATACAAATATAAGTTAATGATCCTATCAACCAATTGTAAGTTATAGGTTTGGCAGACCTTGGAAGACCAAGTCATTATTTCGTCTGAAATACCTTTACTGGTTGTCCATATCTACTTAAAAATATACAAAATGAGACAGCTGCTATAAAGGTTAATTACACACACATACAACACAAACATGTATACTTGGAACATACATATTTTAATTAAACTTAAACTGGAAGATGATGAATGCAAAAGTAGGTGTAATGGTTTACAAGAAGAGGACTGTATTGTTGTGGGTATGAAAAACTCAAAAACAGTGAATTACAGTGGAAACTTGCAACTCTGCATCAACCTTGGAACAGCCATCTCACCTTGCACCTTAATTTATGGCAAAGTAAACATGTGATTTGAATACAGTCAAGACTACACAATAATCAGTACTAACCATAAATATATATTTCTCTGAGTACGCAATTTCTAATGTAACCAAACTCATTTGCTACTTGCACAGATTCACAAAATACCATATGAAAACATGAAAACTTGTTTTATTAGTAATTCAGAATAAAACCAATTAAAGGCAGAAAACTGCAGCATCCATCTGACAGCTGCTTTCTGTTTGCCTTCAATGCAAATATTGTTTTTACTAATATGTTCCTGTCCACTGCAGCTATGCATGTCATCACTATAGACCCTACTAAATTTACAGAAATCCCTGAAGAGTGTAACTTGATGAAAATTTCACTAGCAGAATGATAGAGTTACAGGTCCATAATGCTCTTATCTCACTTTTTTAAATTTCATTCTCTTTATTTCCTTCCTTTCAGGAGTGTGTTGAGAGGCGTGTTTCTTGATGCATACCCAAATAAAATTAATGCGTCCAGTTAGGCTTTATGTAAAACTTGTATGGGATATCTTTATATCATGAAGCTCTGTATCCATCATCAAATAACAGTATCACACGAGCTCCATAAACATCTTCATGTGCCAGTGAATGCAAGAAGGGTGTACACAACAAATATGCACTGTCAATAATAATAAAAATTGTAGACCTTGTCGCTGAGAACACAAACATGGTGTTTTCAGGTAAGTATATTCATATAATGGCATGTGTTATGTTAATCTGAAACCGAGTATTTCATTTTTATGCAGATAAGATTCTTGAACATCAAAACAACTGTAACAGTAACAGTCCACGAGACAAGTGTTTCACTCTACATATGGATAATTAAATAAATACAAATGCCCAAACAGAGATTATACGTATATATGATACATAATACATGCTTTATAAGCACTTTATTACAAGAACTTCATTTTTATGCTCTAAGGGATATTAATTCTAATATGTTATCAGTTGTCTGATAATCATCCCAATGCACTGGCCCAAAACTCATATACTTTATCAAAATCAACCTGGAGAACTCTACAATTTCAAAACATGTAGCAAACATACACAACTTTCTCCTCCATATATGACTGGTCAATAGCACAAGAGCCATTTCCAAATGTTATACAGCTACAGTCTGAACAAGTCAGCATTTGGTGTTTTAAAAAATACGAACACACTACAGCACATTCTGAAATGTATGGCAACAGCTAGTGACAGCTAGCTGTGCACAAAACAAAAATATCAAACAATGGAACCTTGCTTCAAAAAGCTCTTACAAATATGGTGCAACAAAACAAAAACTCAAAACATGAAAATGCAGAACGTTTTAATTTGAAATAAAACCAATGTTCCTGATGTTTAGAGTATTATTAGTTATGACAATGGCCTCATCAATTGCAATGGCAAGATGCTGGTCTAACTAGCAAACACCACAACATACTAAAGTATTCACAGTAACACTTAACATGGTCCAATTAAAACAAAAAATTAAGTAAACAGAGCTTGTAAATGGCATGTCATTCAATGTTGGAACTTCAACATCTCTCACCATAAACTTGAAAAAATAACTCTATGTTAGGTTAGACATAGTCTATACTCAACACCTGCATCCATTCCATGCATCACAAACTATCTCTTAGCTTCTCAGGCTCAACTGATTACAGTATGCAGAAAACAGCAGTTGCCAGCACAAAATCTCAGGATATAAGACTGTCGTCTCTGTCTACTTCCACCACACACAACATTCTTGCATATTATTTCTGCTACTCTAGATGAAAATTTATATACTTATCTTCCATGTTTATTTTGAGTATTAATCCAGACAGTGACTACAGAAACATGAATATGACCTCATTCAGACCACTGACAATATGTTTTAAATTTGCTCTCGTAACAATTTACCTACTACAGCACTGTTGTGCCTCTCTCTATCTCTCTCCCTCTCTCCGTGTTTTCACATTCCATGCTGTCTGTTACAATATTTAGCATTTCCAAATCCACTGTTTACAGATTATGTTGAAAATAAATTAGAAATTTCAAAGCTTCACAAATGAAATAAGTTATCAACACTGAATGGCAGCACAACGAACCAGGTGCAGCATGGATGAGACCAAACAATGGCTCTTCCAGGTTACAATAAGGGATGAAATTGTGCTACGTACAGACATACGTAGGGATAGGTTGCATGTGGCTAGTAAAGACGCATACCTTCTTCAAAATTGACAACAAGTGGGTCGACAGGTGGACTGCCATAGCTGGCCTCACTGCTCTGACTTACACGACGTGGGCCCATACGACCCGAGTCACTGTCACTGCTGCCGACACACTCTTCATACTGACCACCCTCAGCCATCACTACAATCAATCACAACACCAGAAATGATACTGAGTTCTGCCATGCTAATCCCTTCACAATTTCAATGTGAGATATGAAGTTATCACAGCAACAGTGCTGAGGAATCAAGTCTTCTCAAATGTGGTATGTATCAGGTGAGTGGTTCAAGACATATGAAGGATCAGTCTCATTTTCAGGGTCAAGCTGTCCAAGGCCACTCCAAAGATGAACCACTCACCCAACAACACAACATCACATCCCTGAAGACCTGAATCCTCATAATTTTCATGATTCTGAATGTACAGAACCTAGTCGCATACACACACCTCTTGGCATAATAAGCCGACAATTTTCGTAGTAATAACACAAACAAATATGCTTATTCCTGATCAAATCTGTAACCCTGAATCAGTCTGTACGTAAAATTTTGAATTTATTCTTTACTTTCTAAGTGGCGCTACACCTCCACTCCCTTTTCATGCCTTCAGGACATGCCAAGAGGATAACTTTACCCTTTACTTTTTTATTCCTCACTTGTACTTGAGAGTACTGTTCATTTTAATTAACTTGGTAGTTCATCTGCACAATTACTTGTGCTACCATCAAACAGCCACCTACTCTGCCCCGAAAGTTCCCTTTTCCCACAATACCATACATTTATCCTACACACAAAAAATCCTCAATTTTATACACAGAGACAAATGTGACATTTGTGGCCATATAGCAATTGAGTAATAATTTATCTACGACTGACAAAAAAAGCAGCTTCTTCTTACTTAAATTACAGCAGGGTGTGCCTCTGTTACACCTCTGATTTAAGTTGAAAACCACTTCTGTAACACAAGAAACATACCTGTTCGCCTAGGCCAATCAGATCGTTCTAGAGGTTTCCCTGCAACTACCCCTTCACCTGTCAAGACAAAATATGTTTGCAAATACATAACAATAATACAGAATATCAATGATGATGTATGGTCTAAGGCTCTCATAATGGTAACTATGAAGACTGCTGTCAGTTGGTACATGACACTGTGTAGCCTGGTAGAAGCGAACCAACATTTGACAAGACCCTGCTGAATGCAGCATTTTCCAAGGGGTCATCAATTTACTGGGCACAACTACTTGTTGCTGCCTGTCAAGCTCACTTAACGCAAGTAACTTAATGATGTCACTGGCCTGCCCAAATTGGCCTTACTGGTGAAAGGCAACCAACTGCTGCAGTGTCATACTGGGGGGGGGGGGTTTGGGGGTTTCAAACCCCCCCCCCCCCCAAAATTCCGAAGGCCCTCCAAAATTGTGCCAAACTCAATCCGATTGTGAAAACTGTTAAAAATTGCTGAATTTAGGATGCCAACACACCAAGATATTCAG
>Ga0131853_10012077_pt1 | contig 15809 bp, 12 predicted proteins | sample TergutLab28metaG_FD_92764 | JGI IMG/M metagenome (GOLD analysis project Ga0131853, IMG submission 92764) | Labiotermes labralis P1 segment gut microbial communities from Petit-Saut dam, French Guiana - Lab288 P1 (version 2) (version 2) | ecosystem: Host-associated > Arthropoda: Insects >...
ATTAAACAATGATCACCTACCCCAAGCGGACGAGGTAAAATACCTAGGTATCCATCTAGACCGGAGACTCACCTGGCGTAAACACATAACCGCTAAACGAAAACAACTGGACCTCAAACTACGTAACCTGTACTGGATAATCGGTCGCAAATCTCAGTTATCACTTGAAAACAAACTTCTAGTGTATAAAGTAATCCTAAAACCAGTCTGGACCTACGGAATCCAACTATGGGGAACTGCATCAGACTCAAATCTAGAGATATTAGAGCGATTCCAGTCAAAAGTGCTACGCATAATAACAGATGCTCCACGGTATGTTCCTAATACTGTAATCAAAAGTGATCTACAAATACCAACGGTCAAACGAAGCACGAAAATTCAGTGCAAAATACTGAAACGACTCGACACTCACCCCAACAACCTAGCAAATACATTATTTAAAGAGCAATCCGGAACTCGCAGACTTAAGAGACTGTATCCTACTGACCTTGTCACTAATGGTTAACTCAGCAACATTCACCTGAGACAACATCAATCCTTGCGATTGGGAATAGAAAGGAGAACTTCACTGGAAGTATCTCCTACATGCCTCTAGCGCTATCGACACAAAGGTTACTAAATGTCTCCGGACAGATTGTAACAAACAAGGGATTTAAATAAAAAAAAAAGTAGGTAAATCAGGACTCAGTTCTTGAAGCACTTGTACTCCAGGCACCACCCTGAATTGGTATTGGAGTTACAGAATGAGCAACTGATATGCAGAATTTGTGTGACTGTCGATTACGTGTACTGTGTATATATGTCCACAAAACATAAAAACATGTTTATCACATTCACTATGTGCCTTGTTAGCTGAATTTGCACACCCTCTTAAAGTGATGAATTATTCCTTGTGTTCACAGTGAGGGTGTATCTACCACAAACAGCTGTCTTACAGACATGATAGCCATGTCCTTTTATCATCTCTTACCATACAACATACAGATCATGTCGAGCGTGATCATAATTTGCATCTTGTCTCTCGTAGGTTAGTTTTTAAAAAAAAATATGTATTTGTTTTGGAAATTTAGAGAAGGAACTGCAGGCTTCACATTAAAATCATTAAGAGGCCTCTAAAACCCATATGATACACACACACACACACACACATATATATATATATATATATATATATACACACATATATAATTCTTTATACATTGATCGTTGAGTTCCAGTCACCCTCACTGAAAGATCATGGCTGCATGAAAGAATTTTTATTCAAGTTTGCAAGGAAGTAATATTGGCTGCCATCTGCACTGTGTGCTGAGCTACCGACTTTCTTCTTTGTCAGTAGGGCCCATGGCTAGTGCCACGGATGTACTGCAGCCTAGAAGGCTTATTGTACTCACCCCATGTTCACAATGACGCGAGAGATCCTAGTAGTGAAAGGTAGAACTGTGTGGGCAAGAATTGGCCGGTAATTTTGCCTGGAATTGCGACTTCCACGTCAATTCAGGGATCTTTTACATGCCGCAAATCTACGACATGGGACCGACGGCTTTACTTCTCCTCTGAAGGAAGGCGTGCTGAGGATTTTTTCGCCCTGAAAAATCCTGACGGCTTCGGCCGGGTTTGAACCCGCGAACTTGGGTATTTAAAGGCAGCACACTACCCCTAGACCACCGAACCTGTGAGCTACCAACTTTATTGTTAAATAAACCACAAATAAATAAGACTGTTTGCCTTTAAATGGTACAAAATGGTGTCATCATAGTTATGTAACCTCATACTAGTACAAATGAAAGGTGGTTTTAATTTTTGTGTGTACGTATGATGACCCATGATTGACACTATTCATGTAAGAATTTTTTTTATTTTTTTAACTTATGTGCTGCTCAATGTTTACTCCATATGCAGAAGAAGTTATTGGGGATCATCAATGTGGATTTTGATGTAACAGGTCCACTAATGATCATATATTCTGCATTCATCAAATACTTGAGAAAAAATGGAAATACCATGAAGCAGTGCATCATCTATTTATAGACTTCAAGAAATCCTATGAATCATTTAGGAGGGAGTTCTTATATAACATTCTTGTTGAGTCTGGTATCCCCATGAAACTGGTAAGGCTAATAAAAATGTGTCTGACTGTAACATATAGCAGAGTCCAGGTAGACAAACATTTTCACTGTTGCTTTAGAATATGTCATTAGGATGGTTCAGGTAAAACGGGAGGGTTTAAAATTAAACGGTACACATCAGCTTCTGTTTTATACTGATGATATTGTGCAGAAGCATACATAGTATAAAGAAAAACACAGATGCTTTAGTAGTCACTAATGAGGAGATTTGTGTAGAAGTAAATCTTGATAAAACTAAGTACATTGTTGTGTATTGAGAGCAGAATGCAGTACAAAGTCACAATGTACAGATTAATGATAAATCCTTTGAAAGGGTGGAACAGATAGATATTTGGAAACAACCCTAATGAATCAGACTTCCATTCAGGAAGAAATTAAGAGCAGATTGCAGTTAGGGAGTGCTTTCTGTCATTTGCTGCAGAATCTTTTGTCTTCCAGTTTGCTGTCCAAAAATATAAAGATTAAAATATACAGAACTATAATTTTTCCGGTTGTTTTATGTGGGTGTGAAACATGATTTCTCGTCTTGAGGGAGGACTGTAGGCTGAGGGTGTGGGAGAATAGGGTGCTAAGGAGGATATTTGGTTCTAAGAGGGATTAGGTAACAGGGGAGTGGAGACAACCACATAACGAGGATCTTGATGATCTGTACTCCTCATGAAATGTTATTCAGGTGATCAAATCAAGGAGAATGAGTTGGGCAGGGCATATAGCATGTATGGTGGAGATGAGAGTTCTGGTGGGCAAACCTGAGAGAAAGCCACCACTTGGAAGACCCAGGCCTAAATCGGAGGGTAATATTAAAATGGAGGAGCATGGACTGGAATCATCTGGCTCAGAATATGGACAGGTGGTGGGTTCTTGTGAATGCAGTAATGAATCTCTGGGTTCAGTACAATGTGGGGAATTTCTGAACTAGCTGAGAACCAGTTAGCTTCACAGGAAGGACACTGTCCATGAAGTTACTTAGTTGGTTGGTTCGTTAGTTAGTTAGTTAGTTATGACAAGTGCAATAATATTATGAACTGGAGATGAACATATGTTTGTTCATAAAAGTTCAGCAGGTATCTTTAGATTGTTATCTATAACTAACTGGTCCCTTATAATATGTGTTATCTTTGTTTCAAATTGTTAGCACATAACCATAGAAACGGCAAATAGGCAACTGACACTTCTGTGATATTCTAGTTGGGATTGACCAGTGGAAGGAATCTGTAGCCTATATCTATTTAATTTTCAGGTGATTTTTTTCTGAAGTTTTGTTGTTGTAATGTAGGGACTTCACATACCCTCTGCACCTGGAAGCTGTCAACTGCCTGCTAGTATTGCTGTCTGTGCAGATGTTCTCACAACGACCTGCCTCAAAATCATGCATTTATAGGTAAGTTTTCCTTATGTAATCATATGTCATGAAATTTAAATTATGCAGTTTTCACAATGGAAAAGGATCTCAGGACTGCCTGTGTCTGTGTGCTTTTTGGCTTTTGAACAACGAGTGACTTCGTTGACACTAGGTCATCCAGACTGGTGGTTCCTAATTTTAACAGTGGCAGTGTGTTCACAGAAATTTCAGACTTTGTTATGGCACTGGTGATAGGAGTATCGCTGTCCAGACCATTAGTAATTCATAACTTTCATACCAATTATTTCAGCAGGTTTTTTTAAAATATTATTTGTGAGTACTTTCACTTATTAATAGGAACCTTACTGTATTTTAGGAGTCTGATGCAGGGCCGATACTCAATACATGCTCCACTTCTTGTCAAGACACTACTTCATCACTTTGTCAGCCAAGAGAAGGCACCTCCAGGTCTGTACAGGAGTTCTGGAGGGGGCAGTGTAGTGATTGGTTTGGCAAGTATGTTGATATGAGGAACTTATTTGTAGTATTAGCTCTTGATGTACTGTCAGCAAGAAAATATCAGTTCTGTGTGTGTGAGTGGGTGTACATGTGTGGGTTGGCTCTGTTGCACCTTTCTTCACAGTAGAGAAATATACAAGGTGTGATGTGTTTCTTAACACCTTACATATCCCAGTGGAATGACTGCATTACAATGACCACCAGGGTACATTTCATCTTTCAAGGCATATTGCATGACATAGTTTGAGATGATCAACATAGTGTGTGTGTAACATCCTCCCGCATTCTTTGATGGTGTATGTTTGCAGAGTCTGTTTAACTGACTGTATTTTGTGTTAGTTTTATAAATACCTATGATTATTTTAATTTTTTTTAGGACCACAGTTACATGCCCATCTGCAGCTTGACATCATATTGTCCTCTTGAAATATACTTTTTCTCTTTATTTAATTCTATAATTTTAGTGGAAATCTGTCTGACAGCTGTACTGCTCTATTAAATTTTAACCTTGTTAAGCAGTGGAATTAGTAACTTGAGTTTTTATGCAGGCACATTTAGCCTCTGATACTGCCATGCCTCAAAACAAACACACACACACATATATACTTGTGTGATTTCAGGCTTCCACCTTAGTGGTAAGTTAGAAATATGCCATCCAGCAAGTCTGGTGAGATGTGTTTAAGGCTGCCTTTCTCTGCTCTCTCGCACTCTGTCTTCCCCTCCCCCCCCCCCCCCTTCTCCCCCCCCCCCCCCCCATAAGTAAATTGTTTAACTTCCTATGTATAAGAACCAAGTCCATTAAAAAAAATATAGGGTGAAATTAGTGACAAATGTGGTGTTTTAATACTGAAGTGGTAGTCACCTGGTACCTTGTGATCCTCTGAGATGCCACATGCATACTCCCACTGAGAGATGTCTCATGCCTACTGACAGTAGAGTGAGTGGTAACAAGTCTGACTGCTTGACCCTTGAATATGTGACCGATAGGTTGTCCCAAAATGTGGGTAAGGAACTACCATTCTGCACTACATAAAATCCGAAAAGAGTGCAGATTTCACACGCACATTTTATTACTGGCAGTATGCTTGTTATGCCATCCAGCACATGTCATCAGTGGACTGGTTTTTATGGGACTACAGCAGTAATGCAAGATAATATTTTTTTTTTCAGCGGAACTTTGGAAAATCCTGACATTTGGCATGGCTCGTGGCACCACATCTGCTTCTCCATTGCCACCTGACAGTGTGCCTGTGATGAAGCCTGGTGAGGTGTCGGAGTCGCCGCTGGCAAACCAGTCCCTGCTGTTGGTACTTGTGCTGTCAAACCACTGCACCAGTGACAAGAATCTCCACAACCCTTACAGACAGGCACTCTTCTCCTGTTCCAATTCACAAGGTACATAAAGATTGACAATATGCTCTTGTGCCACATTTTCACCAATTATGTATGTATGTATGTATGTATGAATTCTGAAATGTTCACTGCCACAAGTTATTACAAGCTTAGGATCACTTATCCCACAGTACCTTGGGTGCAGCATTTCTTTAGGGCTCTGGTTTTGGCATTCCTTCCTTATTTTTATAAGATATCATGTCCACGTGTTTTTTCATGTGCCCCGATGCCAGTGACACCAGTGACAGATTTTATGAAACTTTGTATGAGTGTCGTACCACTAGTGTCTTCCCGGCCTTTTCATTTCTTTCCTATCTCGACACTACCACTGTGACAGCCATACTGCTGAGATAGGCATGATGCTTGTACCATTTTATTTAGCATCCTAAAATTAGATCTTGTAATGGAGCTTAATAAATTATGGTAACACATATTTATGTGTAGAATACAAAACAGCATGGTGGCTGTGTGAAATTTATGTTCATCTCTCAGTGTAATTGTGAATGAAATGTTTATATTATATTTTCACAGCCATAAATGTGGAAGCATTGTAAAACTTTAAGCTTTTTCTGACATATTTAACAAGGGCTTGTGTTGACAGAAATGGATTACTAAATAGTATAGTTATTAATTTACTAACCTAAAGCTAATTTAAATGTTAATGGCAAATTGGTATTTAAAAACCTATCCTTACTAGCTAGAAAAGTCTGGAAAGATGGTAGTACTAAAATACTTATTTGACCAAATAACTGTTTGTATTAATCTGCTGTCTGGAGGAACACTGCAATGCAGAGTCAAGCAAACCTTCCAGTTGTGCTGTCTTCTTCTCCTTGTCAAATTTGCAGCGATTTTTGACAGCATTCATGACGACAGAATAACAGGCATTATATAAAGATAGTTCTTACAAGCTTTACAGCCTGACCCCAGAATAATATCTCAGGCAAACCGCCCGTTAGTCAGTGTGAACATGGAAATATTGTAAAAAGCAAGTTTGACAAAACCAAAGATGCATGTGTTCACCACTGCAGCAGCTGTGTCTTTACCCTAAATTGAAAACAACCCTTTAATGTCATTGAGCTCCTGTTGTGTGTGTTCAGGAAGTGACAGGTATATTATATGTTTTGTGAAATGGCATTACACTTGGACAACCCAGATTTTTGGTTTGGTAATTTTAATTGACCCTGTTATAGTTGGGCTACTAACCGCTTGACCCAAAGCCATGTGTGACGTCTGCAATATCCTTTGCAGAGGGTGTTTTGCTGCTCATGTCTCCTGTTACATCAGTACTTTGTATTCCAGAAGTGACATTTCTGACAAATGTGTGTGTGGGTTCTGTGATTGATCTGGTAACTAAGGTGTCCTCTTAGCGTTGGTCAACCAAGTTTTTATAGAGGACATTGCACACTTCTCATTGGTTAGAGTTTATTAAAATATTCTTGGGAGCAAAACACCCTCAGTGTGAGATGCTGAAATATTCACATATTACTATGGGTAATTGTAGTAGCCAAACCTACTTAAAATTTTAAGTCCATTGAAATTTTCAAAACCAAATTTTGGGTTTGTCCAAGCATAATATCCAAGTTGCCTGTTTTAGGGTGAATACACAGCTGCACTAGTGAACACCTCCTCTACCAGTTTTGTCCAAATTGAGTTTTAGAATATTTTCATTTTCACATACACTAAAGGATGGCTTGCCTCTAGAATTTGAATCACATTTTTTGGCTATGGAGTTGACAGGATGTCTTCAGTGAAGGAACATAGCCAATTTTCAGAGTATTCTGGTTACTGGGAAGGTGGATTAAAGGTCCTGTACATGTGTCTGCTTTTTTCCCCAGAACCAGTTCTCTTTTGAAGTAAAAACTACTCTACAATTAACGCTACATATTTTGAGCATATGGCTATATAGCACTTTACTGCAATGAGTACTTTTTAAATGTTCAATGTACATAGTAGTTTTGTCCAGTACATTTAGGTGGTAATAATATGAAACTAATGTCATTGATCTAATTTGTTTTCTACATTTGCTGGATGGAGTGTGTAATTTTTTTTCAAACTTTGAGTTAGCTTTTTGGTGAAAGTCTGAAAGTTTTTTGAAGCTCGATGAAACTTTGATATAAGGGATTTGAATTTGAGAATAGTCTTTGCTAGCTAATGATCTGCGTCTGTGTCTTCTGTATCATGTGCAGAAGTGAGGTGTCTATTGTGGCATTCAACTATCCAGATATGAGTAGGTAACTGCAGATTACATTTGTGGGTAGTCAGAAACTACAGAGATTTGTGTGTGTGTGGTTAGAGAAGTATTGTGAAGGTTACAGGTGTGTGTACTTAAGTAACATAAAAGATATATTAGACTCCTAGGCTGCAATAAAAGTCTTGAACATACTTTCCACATACCATTTTCCTGCAGATGCATGCAACGAAGCAACACCAACCAGTGCAGTTGCAACCTTCAAACTGGACCTGGGTCGCTTGTATATAACATTATGCCATGTTGCAAGCTCAGACCAGACCACACTCCTGCTGTACCTTCTAGTTCACCGCAACCGGCACGTCAAGACATATATTATGGCACGCTCAGACATAGAGCTTTTGGTAAGCTTTCAGGAATTTGAGTGTTGAAATCATACCTGCTTGCTAGACATAAAGCCTGGTAGAGTACACTGGCAAAGAATGAGCTTCAGAAGAACACTAGGACAAGATCTTGTGATACCATCTGTAGGGTAAATAGCCATATCTGATAGATATTCTAAAACAGTTGAACATATTTAAGATGGAAAGACTGTTTCCAACTTCTGTGGTGCTCTCACACACAACTGGCAGGAGCTGAGGAACTTAATTTTTGCGATGTGCCATTATCAAAGATTGTAGTTACTGTAATTGATGGATGTCAGTAACTGATTGTTAGCTGTATAAAAAGTAGAGATTAAGGCTGCCACAAATCCCAGGTGCCAGGTCACCAGGCAACTAGATTTTGTACAATGGTGCCTAATATTTGTGGGTTCTTAGTATGGAACTTGCTTCACGTCACCCTTCTGGCACCTGCAGTTTTGAGGTGGCTGCTAGATTTTTGGAGAACTTGTGGGCTCTTGCATGGGACTGGTGACTAACAAATGGCAATGTGACTGTTGTGTCTGAAATGGAATAAAAATACAGGTGAATTGGTGTTATTTCACTTTTTGAATTTTGATGATCGTATCATGTATTGGCGGTCATGAATAACAAGTGGATTTGTGTAAATTTTAACTCATGAAATGTGGAAGCTAAAGTCATCTATAAATTCACTTCTGGATTTTGACAAACATTTTGTTAAAAATCTCGTCATTTAATGACATATAGATCTTATCTGGCTGTGCTGTACAATGTTTGAAGCATTATTCAATTTTATGAGGTATTCTTTGAAAGATTCTGTCTTCTGGAATGACACCCAGTAATCTGATGTAAATGTACCGCCATTGTGGAGGAACCTGCATCTTCCATTGTAAGAGGAGAGAAGTGCTCAGAATGTGCAGGGAGCTGGTCCCATTACAAGTTGGCTACCTTTTTACCATGCTACGTGGTATTGCATCTCAGAGGACTGGTATCTTCATATTCATGACTCTGGGAACTTTCTTTGAAATTTATTTGTGCCCTTAAAATGGCTTATTTGTTGTAGCTATATAATTTTATGTAGATGTTGCTGTGAAATTTTACTAGAGTTTGTAACTATGGATGGAGCTTTTTGAAGTCCATGTAAATCAGTGGTTTATGTAGACTATGGTGGAATGTTTTCACTAAATTGTAGGGGGCAGCCAGTACTAATGTTTGTGCACACCCAGTTTAAAGTAGATGTAGTTATGTATGCTTAAAATAGATCAGGAAATTTCAATTTTAGTTCAGTGTAAACACACAATGTTTGAAGTTGGGGCTGTTTACTCATCCCTGACTAATACCTTATACCTGTATCTTCTGTCACAGTTTCAGATTTATATCTGTCTAGTGTGAATACACATTTAACAGCACATTACATACAGAAGCATTGTGTTGCAGGTAGTGCCGATACTGAAGACTCTCTACCATGCTCCAGACAGCAATTCTCATCATATATACATGTCTCTCATTATTTTGCTCATTCTAAGTGAGGATGATCTCTTCAATAGGACTGTACATGAAACAGTAAGTTGCTTTACTGAAGGAATAAAATAGCAAATGAAAGAGATGCTTTGTGTACGTGCACACGTACATTTCTTCAGAGATTATTTTTATGTCTTTACTGCACCATAACTTTGCCACTCCATCACTACTGACGGGTAAGCAATATGTGAGCTAGGTAACTAGGAGAGTTATGTTTTGAAAGTTCATGTATTTGGAACCAGAATAGCATACTTGGTATAGCAAGTGGGCTGTGGTTGAACAGTCAGCAGCTTGAATCCTGGCAGGGTCATGAGATTTTTATCTTCTACAAAATATCCACTCTTGCCTCGGGGGCCATCCAGCCTCATATACAGTGAGTGCTGGGGTTCTTTTCTGAGGGTGATGCAGCTGGGGCAGGTGGTTGAACCCTTACCTCCATCTTCCGCGAGGTGAATAACATATGGAGCTATACATCTGCTCCCACTATATGCCTTCATGGTGTGGACAGGGACAACTTTACTTTTTTCAATGTGCTGCACATTGTAATGTTTTTTTACATGTATGGAGGGCAGAGGAAGGTAAATTATTCTGAATTGATAGGTAGTAAATGTTTACCAAATTTAAGCAGTGTTAATTGCATACCAAGTGATTATCATCATCATCATCATCATCTTTAGTTTGTCATTTCCAAGTACTTGAACTTTGTACAGGCTAGCACGCACGAGTGGTTGGAACCACAGCGGTATTTTTACCGCTGATGAAACGTTTTGTTTTAAATAAAAGCAAGTGCAGGGACGGTTGTTTCACAGCAGCATTTTTCCAGATGCAACATGCTTCATTTTCTGTGCGGTGCGGTGACCTCACAGTGGTTGGTGATGGCAATGGAACATGAAAGAACATACCTACTTGCATGCACGAGCGGCAAAACAACCACACGGCCACCAGTCTTCGTCTGCTGCTCCAAGCAAGTGCACACATCATGGATGTAGACTTCATTTTTGACAGTGAGGGATTAATAACTGAGGTGGAGAAAAGGCGGACACTGTGCATTTGATTGATTGGTTGATTGATTAGGATTTGGGTTCGAACCCTAATGGTCCCAGTGCACCTAGGCCTTACATAACGAGCCCTTTATGATAATCTGTTATAAACTCAGTGGAGCCCTGTTCCTAGCTAAAGTTCCAGATGGCCCCCAGACTTCACTTTTAATGTCCTCTGGGTCCACAGAAGAGGAACCCAGATAAGCATTTTCTTTTTCTCTCAAAAGTCCCATTAAACAAACCCCTCCAGGTCCAACAGGGCGCTGTGGAGAGAACTGCCCGGTTACAAGGCCTTTTTTTTACATAGCTCTCAAATTCCATATAAAAATTCCCCCAAATATAAAATTTATCCCTTCTCTCAAAGGCCCAAGGAAAGGAGCGTCCCTCCATTTTCCCCAAAGTGGGGCCTTTGTGGAAACAGACATCCATTTCCAGAACCTTACTTAGCATATCTTTCGGGGTCACCAATAAAGGAGCCCCCCTCCAGGTTTCCTACACTGAGCTCCCTCAGAGAGAGACCTCTACCTGTAGAGCCCCCATCACCCATCTCTCGAAGTCCCTGGTAAATGAACTTCCAGTTTCTCCAGCGAGGCCCCTATGGAGAGAGATGTCTGTCTCCAGAGCTTTTTCAACATAATCTTCAGGGTTCCCAGTAAAGGTGCCCCCCCCCTCCAGGTTCCCCTCACAGAGCGCCCATAGAGAGAGATGCTCCATTTCCAGAGCCCTCCCTCAACTGTCAGAGTTCCTGGTGAACAGACCCCCCCCCCAATGTGTCCCAGTGCGGCCCCTATGGAGAGAGGTGCCCATCTCCAGAGCCTTCTTCTACACATTAGTCTCCTGTAGACAAGCCCCTTGTCAGGCTCCCCAATGGGGCCCCTACAGAGATTCCCCTCCCCTTAGCCCTCCTCCCCATACCTGTTACTGTAACATCACCTCTGTTGCCAACAGCCTTAATACTCTAAAGCGGACATTCATATAAATTATCCTGAAACTGAAGCCATCTCTGACGAACAAAGTTGTGTAGTATGCAACGGGTTTTAACAATTACTTCACATAAATCTGGGCAAACGTCAGTTGCATGGTGAAGAATTCTCCATTTATTACACACTATGCCAAATGCACATGCCACCATTCTTTTTTGCCCCAGTTAATCTGTAATTATATATATCTCTGGCAACATCCAAATTTCTGCTAGGGTATGGTCGTAAAACATGTTGTGACAGAGCAAATGCCTCGTGCTTGTGTAGCGCACATACTGACTGCACCAGTTCGTGAGGAAACTGTGAGAATGTAGCGTTTTTTCACCATTCGTGCGCACAGACAAGAAATAATCAGCCGCTGCAGCAAAAAATCGATCTTATGTGCTAGGCCTAAGAGTTTTAGAGGTTAGTATTTGGCATTGTGCATTTTATTTGGTTCTGACAAATACAGATTGGTAGAGCAAACTGTTTTCTTCAGATCCTGAAGGGAGTGACATGGTATACCGAGCGGTCCATCTCTGAGATTTCACTGGGTGGATTGCTGGTTCTTGTGGTGATCCGTACCATTCAGTACAATATGCTCAAGATGAGGGTGAGTAACATTCAGCTTGTCTGTTCTGCTCCCTGTAGCCATTTTTTTTGTAAAACTTACTTCTCACATATGCTGTTCAAGATAATTGTCTCCTGCACTAATGTTTCAGACTGTGCTTTCTGTAACGAGTGATGTGTAATTCACATCCAGTAAATAAGTATAAGGACTAAGCTACAGCTTGACTTGCCAGGAATCATGATCTGATTCCTGGCAAGTCAAGATTTCCTGAATTCCCTCACCCTACCCTCTTGTCCGAGGAATCCAGGCTGGCTCTGGCTCCCACCAAGCCTCCTGTTTGGTGAATACCAGAGTTTCATGAAGTTGCCAGGGCATGAAGCTTACAGCTGACCTCTGTTCAGTGTTAGGGTTAGGAATGAGTAGAGCTGTACCTCCATTCCTTGATATACCTTCATAGCATGCATAAGGTACTTTCCTTCTACCTTACAAAGATCATGGTGAGCACATCAGTACTTATTAAGACATTTATAACTTAGCGAATTGCTCCATCTCTCTTGCAAGTCATCTTCAGGCTAATATTTGAATATTTAAAAAAACATAATACGTACAACACCATTACTTGTTAAACCAGAACATGTGGCCTCTTACATTTCAACCTACTCACAGCCTGATTACATTTTCGTTTAAATTTCCATTTTTGTACTTTTCATATTATAAGATGTATTTCATACATTACGTCGGTTTACAAAGTGCACTGTTAGTAATGATTTAATCTACCCATGCTCAAAGTGTTGAAACATGCCTGTTTTACACATTGTAGTGTGTGATTCTTTTTAAATCTCTTTATTTTCACTTTATATTTTAGTTCCTTCAAGTATCGGTACAGAAATCTGTGAGAGAATATATATGCAGACTTCCATTTTTGAGCATGACATTTGTATTTGGTTGAGCAGCTGTTGGGAGTGAAGGCATTTAGTGCTACCTTCTGGTGACGATCTGTGTCCTCATCTTTAAGTGCTTCTTTCATATTCACATCACCTCACACCACCACCTGCTCTCCTACGGCTTCCACGAACAAAAGTTCGAACTGACACAACTTGAGGTATAACTTAATGAACACAAGGTACTACAGCTGCATGATTAATGAGTGTTGTTTTTGCAGGACAAGTATCTGCACACCAACTGTCTGGCTGCACTAGCCAACATGTCAAGTCAGTTCCGATCACTACATCCATATGTCAGTCAGCGTTTAGTTAGCCTATTTGAAACACTTGCAAAGAAATATAGTCGACTTGCAGATCAGATTCAACAGCATGACTCAGAAGGGTCAACCCCTGACACAATTCTAAGTGTGGAAGACACAGATCAGCCATCAGACCTGGTGAGACATGGCAGTGAGTCACTTTACATGTAGATACTTATATGTTTTGCAGAGGAATTTCACATAGCATCTGCTAGTTTCATTGTGTTTGTCTATAGATGAGCGCACATGTTTGTTTCTGGGTATGAGAGTCTATTTGTGTGATAAAACTGTGAAGTTACAGCTTGTATCAACAGATTACGTTTCAGTTTCACTGCAGATTATGACACTGAAAGGTCTGGATATGAGAATGCTTGTAACAAACACTGTTACTTTTCATCTCGTGTAAAACAGTGCACTTGAATTACGTCACTGTCGTACAAGTGATGTCTGCCTCCCTTTTCATCATTCGTCGGTAACCCTTCAGTGGAGGGTATTTAAACCTGTCTGCAGCGTGATGCTGGAGCTATATTTAAGGGTACTTGCTTATTATATGAGCAGTTAACAAACTGCTTGCATGTTGGCCTGAAATAACCTGCATATTTTTGTACTACATCAGTAAATTTGTAATGGAAGTTGCCTACAGACTAGGTAATAAACATGTGTCCTACATTATCTGATAATAATTCCTTATGTGGTAGGCCTTCAAACACCATCCATGCACAGCGCAACCACCATATAATCCACGATTTAAGATTTTCCTCTCTTCAAATTTTTCTCAGTCGAATGTTCAAATTCACTACTCCCCAAAGAAACCAAAATGAAGATTTCACAGTCTGAAGAGGCTTTGGTGCTGTTCATATTGCTCACCAACTTGGCAAGACATGACAAACTGAAAAGTTAGAATTTTCTGTGATAAGCTCATACAAGCATGTGGTTGGTATTATGTGCATTTAGCATTTGGCAGTGGATGGGGTTATTATTTTCAAATGTTTCATGCCAAACAGACTAGTGTTTTATTCTGAAACTGTAGAAGTTGTGTGATGAGGATGTTTGCACTTTCAGAAGTTGCAGTGTTGATATGTATAGACTGTAATTTTGTGTTCATCACACGAACAGTTATGCACCAAATACATATTAATATCATTACAGTTGTTAGCAGTATTTTTAGTGGTATTCAGTAACATTTTCTATCACTGAGGTAACCTCTGTTCATGTTGGGAACACAGTGTTATAGTATATGTATAAATAATCAACTGTTATCAATTTAAGTTATGTAATTAAAGTTTTCTAAGAATGTTTTTTCACAAATAATCCCAAGAAATGTGTACATATTTTTCAGTACTTTGAGCAATTGCCATACAGGATTAAAATACTGAGTGCAGAATAAATCTGGTCACCAGACATGCTTTAGTTATTTAAAGTTGGTACAATAAAAGTAAATGTAATACTAAATTTGTGATGTAAGGCACTAAGTTTGTTGAACAGAGTGGGGTGTGATTCCAGGTTCAGGACCTTGGTGTGTTGGAGGAGGTGCTCCACATGGTGCTGGAGATCATAAATTCATGCCTGAGTCATCAGCTGGCGCACAACCCTAATCTGATTTACACACTCCTATACAAGAAACATGTGTTTGAACCATTCCGCACACACCCTGCCTTTCAGGACATTGTGCAGAATATTGATGCTGTAAGTCTGACAACTTGTACTAAAGTGTCTAAACTGTCGTACTTCTTACCATTTGCCATTCAAGAGGAGCACTGGCACCTGATTTGAGAGTGTGGTACTGACAGACACTTATGCTGAACTGTGCAATGCAAATAGGCAGCTTGTCAGTGACAGCTGACTATGATGGCTTGGGTTCAGTTCCTGGGCAGTGTGTGTGGGATGTAGTGGACAAAGTGGCACTTGACCATCAACATGATACGGGCTTACGTACTGATATTGCCACAAATGAAACACTTAAAAGGAACAATGTCTTCTGTTTGAAATGCAGCTGTGCAAAATATGATTCTTATTGTTAAAAAGTATAGGTTACTGGTATGTTGTTTTCTGTGTTTTATGAACTATATGGGCTAGTATAGCATACTCGGTGTAGCACCTTAATATGAGTTGGGTAGTCCAGAAATCGAATCTGAGTGGGGTGAGATTTTCTGCACCTGCCCAGACCCCCAAGGCCCCACTCAACCTCCTCTACAATGAGTACCAGTTCTCTTTCTCAGAGTAAAGCAGCCGCGGTGTGGCGTTGACCACCCACTCCCATCTAGTGCCAAGTTTAAAGAAAGAATAGAGCTATACCTCTATTCCCTGTCTGGGCCTTCATGACCTGTTCTGGGTGAACTGTACCTGTACCTTACGTTGATGTTGGTCACCTGTGATAACAACTGTGCTTCCCGTCATGACCTGTTCTGGGTGAACTGTACCTGTACCTTACGTTGATGTTGGTAAACTGTGGTAACAAAGGTGCAATGCGCAATGACCTATGAACAGTGCACTGTAGAGACAGCAAA
>Ga0131853_10012078_pt1 | contig 15808 bp, 17 predicted proteins | sample TergutLab28metaG_FD_92764 | JGI IMG/M metagenome (GOLD analysis project Ga0131853, IMG submission 92764) | Labiotermes labralis P1 segment gut microbial communities from Petit-Saut dam, French Guiana - Lab288 P1 (version 2) (version 2) | ecosystem: Host-associated > Arthropoda: Insects >...
TCAAGCTATGCGTATGTAGAGATCTCTACACCACGCGCGCGCGCATGCATATAGCTAGCCCTTAAGTTCCCTAGACAACCTGATGATGACCAATACAGGCCGAAACATGTAGTTGTTTCCATCTCAGTCATTATATACAGCTCAGTGATTAAGTTGTGTTTGACTACATGCCTTCTCCCAAGTCTGGTGTAGTCTTAATGCTCTCATGTTTGGCCGTATTAAAAGCAATGCTCAACCACGAAGGGTCCTCGTCCCAAACATTTTGTGATCGATGCTGAAAGATCTTCAGAACTGATTTAAAGTTTCGAATCACACGCTCGGCCAGGAAACCCTGAGGATAATATGGAGTAGTAGTAACGTGATTCACACCCCACCGAAAACACAAATCTTTGACTTGTTTAGATCGTAACACTCTTGCGTTGTCCGTGACTATGGCACTTGGAGTACCATACGCGGGGAAGTAATTCCTTTCCAGGCAATAAATAACGACTTGCGAGGGTATTCTCATGACTGGGTAGAAACAAACAAACTTAGAGAAACCATCCAAGACAACAACAATCGCAGAATTCCCTCGTTTGGTGCGGGTATGAGGGACCACAAAGTCCACAAACAATTTTTCCATGGGTTGAGTGGAAGGTTCGGCGGTGTGCCATCGAACACGAGCGTTTTGGCCTGGTTTAGCCCGCTGACAAAGACTTCACTTGCGGACGTATTGGAAAATCTCGGTACGCATTTTCGTTCACCAGAAATTAACCGTTATTTTATGAAAGGTCTTATGTGCACCCAAATGCGCAGGCAAGGACAAATCGTGGATGTTCTTTACAGGTCTCAGGAAAGAGGAGATCTTTGTTACAAACACCAATTGCACCAAAATATTTATGTCCGATAGAGCTGAAATTGCTTCTGAAAATAATTCGAAATCGCGAGAAATTTGGCAATGACATGACCCTTCCCGGGACAATCACGACGGATTTTATTTTAAAAGGTGTCATATCGGAACCAGAGTCGGATGGAGGGAAATTCTGGAGGAAGGAGTTCACTATAATGCACAAGACCTAATTGACTGCATAAACGTACGGGTCGAAGGTCGTGTTTACGGTCAATTCTAAATGTCGTGCATTACGGAAATATACACTTGAACATAAATGACGCAGGGAGGGAGGCTGTTGTGTGCAAATAAAACAAGAGCAGTCTTCTTCAGGCTGGCGGCAGCTGGAGAGAGCTTTCAAGGATAGATGATATTTGACAACGCACTCGTCGCAGTTCTCACTATCCATCCAGCCATCGTTGGCTGCTCTGTAATATTTCGGATACAACAACCTAGTGTTGGAAGGTAAAGTGTCAACTAAGCGGGGTGGGGTGGTTGCGTTGTCTGACGAAAGAATGGTAATGGCATGTTTCCTTATTGAAAAACGCTTAAATTTTCCCAAATGAAATGCACAAAATCTACTTTACAACGGTAGTCACAACACAAGTCTGTATCGATGCCATAAAATAACATAAGCATAAAAAATTACCGTTACGTAGATGCAACTATCTTTAAGCAATTGCACGAGTCGAAACTGAAAGTAGCCGATGTGGAAATTTTCAATTATTGCCGGGTTTTTTCTGAAAAATTAGACATATGATCGGGCGAACCACTAAAACCATAAAAACCGATACAGCACGGAAAGAATTTAGAAAACCTGCCGTGAAGTAAACAAAAGTCCCTGTAAGGAAACAGCATAAACTATGTCGGTAAAAATGGAATAGGAGACGGTGTAAGGTCTGTATGACAGGAAAACGCACCGTTTTTAACTCAGTACACCACGAGTCACTGCCTGCAATCGCACGCAATGTCTTATGCTTATCTCCGCCGGAGGTTGATCAATGAAACTTCTTTCCATAGACCAGTATGTCTGGAAGAAACATAGTAAATATCACATTAGAATTTAAAATGATTTATTTACAAATTTGTGGCCATAGCTCCATTCCAAAATTGTAGCAACATGGTCTTACAACTCCCTATGTAGAACATATGCAAAACCAGGTTTGCCTCTATAGATCAGTTATAGGTTTTATCCGGTATTGATTTCCTCGATGTCATCATAATCTATAACATCAGAATAACGCTTCAGTAAAAAATTTTGACATTTATATCTTCTTCAGATTGTAATGTCAGTAGAACCTTCGATCCGTATTGGGTAGTGAGGCGCCTGATGTAAAGGACAGGATAGCGTTTATTAATTTCCAAGGTATGGATGCGAACGAACTGGCCGGATGCAACGTTGTGAAAGTGTGTTGATAAATTTATCTGTAAAGATTCAGTTTTTAACAGATATTTATCAAGTGCTTAACTGCAGAAAGAGAGACATCGAAGAGCGAAAGTTTTAATGTTTACCGGTTGAACCGAACCCTCTTTCACCACGTTCAGTAACATCTAGTATTTTTACCTCTTCTAATTCAGGGTAATAGATTTTTGACAGATAAGTTGAGCAATGCGATCACCGCAAGAAACAATGAATGGTATATGCGAATGATTATATAGAATCACACCTAGATTACCGCGATAAACTTGATCAACTATTCCCCCTCCCATGTCTATGTGATGTTCTAGTGCCAGTCATGAACGGGGAGCGATCCAACCATAACAAACTTCTGGAAGTTGTCGCCTCGTCTGGCTCTTGGAACATAAAGGGGTGAACAATCTGTTCCAAATGTAATTCGCTGGTTCACAAATTTATTAAACACAATGTAATAAAATTTTCAAAAAACTAGAAACTGGATTTAAATTAATGTGTAACACAATTCATGCACACGTGTTAATTGCTGCGCTAGTACACTACCCTTGTAGCTTGGCTGTACACATACACTAGTACTTTTTAGCAATGAAGGACACAACACTCTTATAGTGAAGCACTTTAGAACCTTCTGTTCTGTAATACACCCTTATGGTGAAAACACATTTAGAACCCTATGTTCTGTAATCGAAATGAAATAACAAGTTACACGTCCTTATGAACGGCTGCGTCCAACCACTAGACTGCTGTGATTCGAACTGACGCCACGCTACGAAAAGACGCTACTGCCCCACTTAGAACAAAGACTGTTCTCGAGGCTTCTAGACGCGCTATGACGTCACATACCTCTTGATGTTTGCATCATCTCAAAGTGTAACAAGAGTTGTGCAATCAATGTCACGCCTATGTGCGAGAAAGTCCAACTATAAAAATTCGCCCTTAGCGTAACATACTGCCACCCCCAGAAACAATGACACTATAGTTCACTATTCACACGCGGTAAAGGGAAAATGTTTGTAATGGGACGTTTAAAAACTCCCTTGGGGGGTCCTAAGTGTGACCACACGGACGATGCCATCTTTCTCTGGATGGGTTTCCTTGATGACAGCTGTGGGCCACTGTAATGGAGTCGTGTTGTCCTCCCTCAGCAGGACGAGATCGCCTGGTTGTAAGTTACGGGGTGTCCTCTGCCAGCGTTGACGCTGTTGCAGACTCTGGAGGTAGTCGGATGACCAACGCTGCCAGAACTGTTGAAGTTGTTGTTGATAGGTTTGCCACCTGGAAAGTCTATTGCATTTGACATCAGTAAATTCAGCAGCAGGTAATTGGGTAAGTGGTTCACCAATTAGAAAATGTGCTATTCTGGCATTATTTTTTCTTGAGCTTAATACTAAAAAGAATGAGTTGTCGCCATTTTTAATCGGGGGATGGCAGCCGCCGTCCTGCTTAGTCTCCAAGTGCAAGAAGGTCCTAAGTACTGTCCAGGCAATATTCTTTCTTCAGCATAATATTAAAAAGGATCGGAATTTTTACCCGAGGTATTTTATCATGTTAGCAGCTGCCGTCCAACTTGGTCCCCCACGGGACAGTGCACGAAGGTCTTAATTTGTCAGGTTCGCAGCCGCTCTCCAGCGTGGTCCCGCCATGTGTCTAACTTTGAGTCTTGTGCAGGAAGGTCCTAAGTGTCGTCTAGGCATTATTCTTTCATTAGCATAATTAAAAAGTTCGGCGTTTGACTTTTTATGTGTTCCAACCCGCCGTCCATCTTGTTCCCAGCCACTTGTGTTGCTCTGACTGTAGGAAGGACCTAAGTACGGTTGACACCACTTGTTCTTTAGTATCGCCCCTCCGTAGTCGCCACCACGTCAAGGCCGCCGGACAGATTTGTAATGTCCTAGGTATTGTATCTGTGAGGGAGGGAAGGATGGCAGTCGCCTTCCAACTAGTTCCCTCGGGCCTGTTGCAGGAAGGTCCTAAGTACGGTTCTGGCACTACCCGTTCTTTAGCTTTGGCCACCCCTACCTGCTTCCTCATCCCATAGTGCAACAGAGTCCGTTGTGTACCCGTGATACCCTATACGGTGGTCGAACCGAGGCCATGCGTCTCCATTATAAGGCACGGGAGAATGAGGCTATTCAATATTTCGACGTCATAGGACTCTACCCGTACATATTCAAGTATTTCAAGTTCCCCGTTGGTCACTGATCATTCACGTAGGCGATGCTTGTAAATATGTAGAAGCGTGCCTGCGTATGGACGGCCTGATCAAATGTTCGATCGTTCCACCAAAGAGATAGTATCACTCCGTCCTCCCTTTCAGATGTAATAATAAACTCATGTTTTGCCTGCGTAGAACGTGCGTCCTCACCTCATCCTCCTCAAGTGAGAAATGTGTCCATACCCGAGATGAGGATCATGCTCTCACAGGTCTGTGGGTAATGGACAAGGTGAGGCTGGCCGTTTAAAATGGGTACCGGATACTCGAGATATATGATGTGTACGAGTATCAGGTGACCCAGTATAATCCCGAAACAGGCGAATGCGGACTTTTCGTCGACTATATAAACACGTTTTTGAAACTGAAAGCCTAGGCTAGCGGTTATCAGGGCTGGGTCTACAATCCCGAAGACTAGGACCGATATATGGACTCGTTTTGGCAGAGTGAAGGATACGGCTAGATAAGGAAACGATCAGGTACAACCATGCCAAACGGGGTCTGGCCAAATTCTGTCTCAACTCCATGTGGGGCACATTGACGCATCGGAACGATCGGACAATGACCAAAATGGTTAAGGAACCGAAAGACCTGTATGGATTCCTAGCCACCCCTGGCGTCATATGAACGAGGTAATTGGAGCTTACATCACCGCAGGGGCAAGAATCCATCTTTATCGCCACCTCGACCAGCTGCTAAAAAAACGCGATGTATTGTGACACGGACTCTGTGATTCATTCTGCAGAGGGGTGAACCCCCGTTGATTGAAACGGGGAAAATTGGGGGATATTACCTCCGATTTGCGCCCCTCAGAGGGCATTTCGGAATTTGAGAGGGGTAGGCCAAAGAACTACGCGTACAGAGTGTTGACCGGGGACCCGCGAGTAAAGACTATGTGTAAAGTGAGGGGCATAAACTTGAATTACAAACGCGTCGAAAATGGTAAATTTTGATGTCACCAGGGATTTGATTTTGAGAGGGAACAAGGGGGATGAACCCCCACTGGTCAATGACACACAGAAAAGACGAAAAACGTAAGCGGAAGGGGAGCCGAACCGTCTCAATTCTTACCGAACCTGAAAAAAAACTCTACAGAATTTCGTTTTTCAAGAGACGGAGATTAGGTGACAATACGGCCGTCCCGTTTGGGTATAAATACGGGGTGGGAGAGATTCGTGTCATAACCCTGACCACCCTTGAGTGACGATGATCTGAAATGCAAGCATGCGTTCTCGTGTATTTTGAGCGGACCTAGCGGTTCGGGCAAAACCTCGTTCTGCATACGGTTGCTTCATAAATTCGACTCACTGTGCACCGAACGTGAATTTGGCGGCGGCAAAATTTGGTGTTACAGTGGGAAGACTGCTGTTCCGCAGCGTCAGCAGTTGCCCTCAAACACTAAGTATCACGAAGGCGTACCGAGGAATTTTGATGGTGGTGGTTGTGGCAAAACATGCCTCGTGATCGTAGACGATCTCAACGACGTCTATTCTAAGCAAGTGTGTGACTTGTTTACGATAGGCAGCCTTCATAGAAATATCAGCGTGATTTTGATTACGCGAAATCTGTTTCTTCAGGGCCGCTACTGTAGAGATATTTCGCTGAATGTCCGTTATATGGTCGTGTTTATAAACGTCAGAGATAAGAAGCAGTTCGCGTAATTGGTCCAACAGTTGTACCCCGAAGATAGTCTTGGTTTGTATAACGACTAACTTGATGCGACACAACGACCCCACGGTCTGCGGTTTCGAACAAACGTATTTTCGAAAGAATATCATCCAGTCGTGTACTCCGATATAGGCGATGAAGAGTGTGAGATCGAATTACCAGGCCCTTCAAGTGCTCAAGACGGCCGAAACGAGATTGCGTAATAATAACCAACTGTAACAAGGAACTCCTGAATTGTATAAGCGAGTGCGTTTTGAACGTCCTGAACGCTAATATAAAAATGTCAGATTTTAACACGCGCAAGCTAAACAAATACAAGTCAGCGCTTCGCAAGGTGCTTATTAGGCACGTGTCAATCTCGGGCAAGAAGCGACTGATAGTTTAGCGCGGGGGATTTCTACTGCCCCTACTGGGCGCCATACGGAAAACGATCGCCAGCTTAATCTTCAAGCCACGATAATAATGATATGTAAGTTGTACATCGTCCCAGCCGATCATTAACATACGGGAAAAAACGACGCCGCGCCTCGCCTCGTGAGCGGAACAAACGTAGTAGACTTAAACAAAAACACCATCAGTATGAAGACTAGGTTAAGATACGTCATAAGATTCGCGAGGCTGAAATCAGACGGAAGACGCGGATAGTGGCTATATCTGATTTTCTAAGACGAGTAATGCCAGACACGGCTACAACAAATAGTAACAGGGCGCTGCAATCCTCTTCCTCCCCAGAGCCAGGGCTACCAAAACAGTTGATTGTCCCTAAGTCGAGGCGGCTAAAACGCCGCGACGCGGCCCTCCTCACCGATTCCTTGGACATCGAAATAAATAGTATATGAGACCCCTAAACAAGGATTTATTATTCCCGGTGACGATGACGGTAAGGAGGAGGGGGCTAGGACGGAAGAAGAAGAAGAAAATGTCGGAACCGTAGCTCTTCAGCTGAGGAGCAGCAGCAGCAGACTTTTCTCGACACACAATACGGCTTCCGTAAGGATGGCGAGCAATTAATGATTGGTGATTCCCCCATGTTTATTGATCCCGATGAAAATATCACAATTAAGGGAACCGCGTTCAGAGAGACGGAGGGGCTGTGCGAACTACTGACGCGTAAGGACGTGAATAAGCAACTTATCGGCAAGGAGGACTTAAAGACATAAAAAATATTGATTTTGACTAACGCTCATTTAAATAGATTTTAGCCTGGCGATAACATTAATATAAAGCGAGAAAAGAAATTTCGCGATGTCATTGCGCCCCTATTCGCGAAACCTAAGGGACGGGGTTTCGAATCAGCTTTACGGCGTAGGTAGCAAAATTATTAATGACAACTACTACTATTAGATTATATTATGACCCCGCCACACCGTCGGCCATCTCGATCTTGCAGAAGCTTCGGTCGGCCACGGCGGCAGTGGCGGCGAAGAAGACGCCGAAAAATTCTGAAGACGTCACCAGAGCGTGTTTAGAGAAATAGGATGACTATACGCTTCATAGACCTGTGAGGAAGCGTTTCGCGCGTAATCCCTATACAGTGAAGAACGTGATGGACGTATGGGAATGTGATTTATTGAATTTGCAGGCCTACGCAAAATAAAACGATAATTATAGATACATTCTTTCGGTAATAGATGCATTCTCGAAATATCTACAAATGATCCCTTTAAAGACAACGATCGGGTCGTCTGTCGCCTCTGCGTTTCGGTCCATATTCGATGACCCGAAATATTCGACAAGACGTCCCGCGTGGGTACGCACTGATAAGGGCAAGGAATTTCTAAATAAACATTTTCAGGACATGTTACATGGCGAGGAAGGCATCCATTTCCAGGTGTGTCGGAACCCCGACCTGAAATGTGTGGTCGTGGGACGCGTGCATCGCTCGATTCGCGATAGAATCCATAAATATTTTACGAATAAAAATATGTACAGATACATCGACGAAATTTGTCAAGGCCTACAATGACTCCGTTCACTCGACGACTGGCATGGCACCCTCGCGAGTCACCGATCCAGACGTGCTTACCATGTGGAAGAGAATGGAGGCGGCCTGGACTCGCGTTCATGTCGCGAAAGCCGCGACGTTTAGGGTGGGGCAACACGTGCGCATCAGCAAAGAGAAGATTCAGTTCGCCAAGGCTGCCGAACAGAATTTCAGCACCGAGATATTCAGGGTCGCGAAAGTAATCGACAGGCGGCCACGTGCCGTCATTGAACTAGAGGATTTGAACGGCACGCCCACAGACGGTCAGTTTTATCGCGAAAAACTGAACCCCGTACGAATAACTGAGAGGACCGCCTATAAAATAGATAAAATACTAGACAAGTGGGTCACGGACTTCGACTTTTGGGTGGCTGCAGCTAGCGTAAAGAACATCTAAGTATGGCGACACATTGCCATTTTTACGTCACTCTGTTCAGCAACGCCTCGCGAGTATATCTACGAACAGAACACGAACACCGATTTCACTGTCAAAGTGGATCAGCCCGTCGAACTGGGTTCGACCTCCAATTGGGAAGTGGGGCTGTGTGAAATTTCGTGTTACTCGCCCCCCCCCCCTCCATGCAGACATTCGTCTTCCCATCATCATCATCATATTCGTGTCAGCACGAGTTTCGAAACGTGTAATATGTGCCCGTCGAGCAGCGGAGATTTCAGGACATTCGGATGGAGTTCCTGACGACCGAGGGGTTGCACATCCCCTTCGAGGACAGCACGACGCACACAAAAGTTGTGCTTCATTTTCGGAAAAATTAGAAGTGGTAGAAAAGTGTATAAAACGGGGCGTCGCCATCTTGAATAGGGCATTTCCAGCGATGCATCAATTAGAAGTGTACTAACTAAATCAGGCGGGTCGCGGCCTAACTACTCCGGGGATCGGTCCCGTCTATTCAGCCCCGCTCTACCTTCTGCGACAACACGGGATCGGCAATTTTTTGGGAGTCCCTTCCGCTGGGTCCACCCATTCTTTTGGAACGGTACCAAAGCAGTGAGCCGCGAGACGTTGCGTATCGGTGGCAAGATCCTGACCAATATCGCTGAACGCAGACCTACCGACGCAACGACCGCCGGGGATATAGTGTCTAAACACGTGACTGAATTCGCCCAAAATTTGATTAACAAACTGCTAGGTCGTGGCCGCAAACGCGCCAGGGAGGCGGCGGTAGCGGGAGGTAAGAAGAAGAGGGGTCCAAAGATCAAGCGTGCCCGAGAAAAATAATTAAAAGGGACATATTTTCCTAGTTTTACTTCAGTCACTCTTCAGCAACTGATCATGTCTGCTGCCGCCGCGGAGATAGCGTCCGTTAGTAGCGAATTTGACATCTTTGCACACAGGCCCATACAGACGTATGTGCCCGGGACAATAGAGGCCGCGTACAAACACATCACCCCCGTCGATCAGAATGATCTGGAATTTTTAATACCTGCCGATAACGACAAGTACATTGATCTAGATATCAAACTCTATGTCCGAGGTAAATTGATTGCGGGCTCGGGAAACGATGTGGTTTTTACGGACGCCACGGGCGTGAATAATAATTTCCTCCACTTCCTATTCAGTCAATTTAACGTCACTCTCAATGGCGTCACCATCACACAGGCGAGTGAGCACTATCATTACCGCTCGTATCTCGAGACTCTCATGACCTACGGCACAGATGCTCCAGCCACCCAACTCTCAAACGCTTAGTGCTATATAGACAAGGGTGACATGCAGCCTAGCGATCCCTCGGCCGAGAATCTGACCGCCACGGCGAACCTGGGATTCATCACTCGTTGGCACAGACTTAGCGCGAGTAGGGAAATCCAGCTATTTGGTCGATTATATGGTGACATACGTAACGTGCGCCTATACTTGCTACCGGGCTTCAGGTTGCAGAAAGTTCGACCGAAATTTTATCTGATGAAAAAGAGTGTCGATTCAAAAACCGTTTTCAAATTTTTGGACGCCCAATTACTGGTCAGACGCGTCAGACCGAACCCCACCATATTGTTGGCTCACAATTCGACACGGACAAGGGGAGTCTCGCGCGCTATAACCTGAAGAGATTCGAACTCAAGACGTTCACATTCTAGGCCGGATCAAAATCCTTGTCTACAGACAACGCCGTCCTAGGTCCCATCCCGAAACGTCTCTTGTTCACCACGGTTAAGAATACAGATGTTATCGGTTCGTTGAACAGCAACCCGTACAAATTTCAGCATTACGACATCAGCGATTTTTCGTTGTTTGTGAACGGTAAACAGTTCCCCAACGAGGGCCTATCTCTGGGCATGGATCATGAAAAGACTTCCGTCATGGGCTATAGGACGCTTTGCAAGGCGTCCGGCATACATCACCCGAAAACGGGACTGCAGATAACACACGATATGTATATAAACGGCTATTTCATGTCACTCTTTGACCTCACACCTGATAGTGGCGCGTCGGAGGGACATACGTCCCACCCCGAGAACGGCAATATCAGAATCGAATTGAAATTCAATAAACCGTTGCCCGAACCGATCATGTACCTGTTGTACCTAGAATTAGACAAATCAATATATTGACCAAAGACCGGACCAAAAAATTCCACAATCTGAAACACAAAACAATGCAAGAAAGTAGCCTGATTATTGACAAAATACAGATAAAACTCTTAACACAAAAGAAGGTCTTACCACTCACTCTCAAACCCCAACTAAAAATACATAAAACAGGTTTCCCAATACGTCCAGTAGTCAAAAACAGAACAGCACCAGCATACAAATTTGCAAGATACTTAACCAAGACATTAGATCAATACATTTCGTTAAATAACTACTTCAATGTCATTTATTCCAGCTCCCTTGCAAGTGATCTAACGAAGCTAGAAATACATGAAACACACAGAATGATCTCTTTTGGCATCAAAGATCTCTACGTCAATATACCCATAGACGAAACTCTAAACATAATAAAAACTAAATTATTGCAGAACAACAACATTCAAATAGCATACCAAATGCTCTCTTTGTTTAATAGCAATCTTATCACAGAATTATTTCATGTTACAACAAAAAATCTGTTAACCTGCACAGGGTATTTCTATGGGGTCACCGATTTCTAGACTAATTGGCGAAATATTCCTGCAGCATTATGAAGACCCGAATATAAAACAACTTCTGGATATGAAGAGCATAGCACTCTATTTACGATATGTACATGAAATATTAGTCATACACGACACAACAAAAATCAACTTGCAAACCATAAACAAAATACAAAATAACAAAATTTAACCCCACATACGAAGAACACAATTCTATAGCCTCTCTCGATCTGACAATAACACGCAGACACACCAAACTTGAAGTAGACATATACAGGAAACCAACTACTACAGACACAACAATTAACTTTCTTTCTAATCACCCCATAGAACAAAAAACTGCAGCCTTTAGATTCCACATAACTAGAATGCATTCTTTACCTCTTAATCCAGACAAGAAACAAACAGAATGGAAAATAATACAATCAATTGCTAAGAGCTATAACTTTCCGCAACATCTGCTACTGAAACTTAGCCGACAGATACTACACAAATTCAACAACAAAAAAACTAGCAAGAATGACAAAAAAATCTGGACAACATTTACCTTCCACAGCGAAAAGATCAGAAAAATTACAAGTTTGTTAAAAAATACGAATATAGGCATAGCGTTCAAAATTACAACAACATTCCACCATCTCATAAAACCCATAGCACCAACCCGGTTACAAATACATGAATAAAGTGTAATATACAAAATTACGCGCAAGACCTGCGACAAAGCGTATGTCGGGCACACAAGTCGAAACTTAAAATCAAAATTCCGGGAACACATACGGTGCACTAAAAACAATGACCCTCTCTCGGCATACGCACTACACATACTTAACTGCAGACATGAATATGGTAACATTGATGACACTATGACTCTTCTCAAGCAGATCAACACACCGACCCTTTTGCTTCCATATGAACAAATGTACATCCAGTCGTTCCACCATAATAATAAACTCATCGCCGAACAACATCTGAACGAGCATAATGCCATGTTTGACCTTCATTCAAATACTACACGTCATAATCCACCTGACGACTATCCCACAATCCCATACATTCCAACCAGTCCTCTCTCATCCTGTGCGCGAGACGGCCACCTATAGGGTAAGCACCTTTTAACAACAGTCAAGTTGCATTTTCCGTAGATTCAACAATTAATGAAAAGTAAATTGACACCGCACAATCTTAATAACTAGATCAATGAAACTTTTTAAAATACGTAATGTAATTAGACATCGTTTTTTTAAACAATTCTAACAACGGACAAACATACCTTATAGATACAACATCAGCAATTGATACAATTTTATGACTAGATAGACTAAGCAAACATAAATGTAAATAGACATAGTACCTTTCTAATAAGTTTAATAACTGAATAAACATAACCTCTACATGACATAGCATGTTTACAGTAAGTCATACACAGCAATCACACCCGAAAAATTCACACATAAATTTTACTACTATATGCTCATATTTATAGAATTGTATTTTAGTAATTTTAGACCGCTCACTTGTTTCAGTGTGATGATACCAGAGGCTTTGTAATGCCATTTTGACCTCCTGATTATGAGCACATGTGCTCTAAACATGTGGATGCATGAAATAAACTTATTGTAAAACAAAACTTTTGTGCATCAAGTTCGCTAATTACTGAGATAAATATACTGAGATGCAGCACGGTCAGCAAAACGTCAAATTGTTCAATGTTGTTCAAAATCAGTTGAATTCACACGTCACTGCTAGTAAATTAATTCTCTATCCACAAACTTTTGAAGAACTCAAGACAATATCATAACATGTTCTTTTCTGTATTTCCCTGTTTTTTTTTTAATAAAATACACTTATTCGAATCTGAGACAATGTGTTTTTTTAATTATATACTTTGATCCCTACTCCAATCCCACTTTTCCTGCCTATATTACAGAATATATAAGAAGGAATTCTAATTATATCGTCCCATTTCAAGTTAGAACTATCATGGAGCGCGAATCAAATACTGACTGTGATTGTTCTGTTGACATCGAGCCACAGATTATGGAGTATCAACCAAATTCCAATCCAGAGAAATCTGCTGGTATCAGAGCTGAGTCACCAATTCTTTCATTAACGGATCATTATGTGTTGACCCGTGCCATTAATCCGGTATGCACCAAAATATGCGAACTACAGTACGAAAGAAGCATGCTTAAGATCTTTCGTCATCCACGACTGGCCTTATGGCTTGAACTCTGCACCCGACGCTTTGAGCGACGCAGGTTTTTTTTTCACAGGCAGGACATACTATTTTAAACAAACAAAATTTTAGCAATGTTTTTAGGTCTCTTCATTCATTTCAACATAATCGAAGATGTTTATAGGTTCTAATGCTCGGGCGATGTGCTTCCACTGTGGCGGCGGGTTGAAAGACTGGTTACGAAGCGACGACCCGTGGATGGAACATGGGGCATGGTTTCCATTCTGTGTTTACGTCAGATATCAAGGGCCCGACTTTCATTCATGAATGACAGAAACTACGGATGGCAAATAGAAGAAGATTGTAATCTTATGTAACCCACTGTTATTGAATAAATGGAGAATCTTTATGTTCAAACTTTGTTAGCTTTTTCAAAATCATGTGAAGATAGAAACAAAAGTAATAAAGACGATCACTTATCAATTGTTTGGATGATGAGAATCTTCTTTAAAAAGATATGATTCTTGTTTCACCGAGGCTTTTGGCGGCAAGTCGATTCGCAAAGCGAGCGAGGGTCTTCCGTCGAAGATGCCGTGTGATATTTCACCCGAGCTTTTATTGAGCAACATCAACGCTGGCCTCATCACATGTTGCAACGACACGCTGCACCAGCCTTGCAACATGTGCGATCCTTTCACTAAATAACGCAAACGTTCTGATTTTCCGACACTTGTTACCGTGCACAAGCTCACCAGCTAACTAAAACGCGCTAGCATCATCATGGGGTTGCATATAGCGCGATGCTCTGGCCTTGCAACATGTGCGGTCCTTTCACTAAATAACACAAACGTTCCGATTTTTCGACATTTGTTACTATGCACAAGCTCATCATTTTCTCAACTTAACAGAAAAACATCTCATCCAGTTAACTATTACATCTAGTTAAGCAGTTCCGCATTTCTCTTGCCAATAACCTATAACCCTTCCACATCTCGACACGTGTCCATCTCCTTCGAAAAGTTCACCACTTCTCAGCAATATTTTGGCATGTTTCCCCCCATCACACACTAACCTTATAACTTTCCTCTATATTCCGTTTATACATTTATTTACTTACCATTGAAACACATTCCGTAGTTTCTAATACTTTATTCACTATTTGCAAAAATGTACTATACAAATTCATATCGAACCTCGAAAATGACATGCCAATATTTTGGGTAAAATTAATTTTTTTTACTTTTATAATGTCTATCAAGTTCTAATTCGAAATTATAGCGCATTCAAATTTGACTACATCCAATTTCATTACCAATACTGACGATATCATTATAAAATTTTATTCATATTTCGTTCTTTCATTCAATTACTTATCACACGTACAGCCATATAACCGCCTTCATACATGCTAAAATGTACTAAGCCTGCGCTCCACATCTAACACTTTCTTGGATCTCACTAACGCCTACAAATATCACGTGATTGTGTCGTGGTGTGACACGTGATGTCGGCCGGCCTATGGCTTGAAAATAATCCAATCACTGCGCACCCACGCTCTGTCGTTGGCGGGCAGCCGGCGGTGACGGTCGTATTTTCGGCGAAACGCGAATCTACATTTTTCCCCCTGCCAAAAATCAGCTACCTATACCTACGGTTCCTCCCCACCCCAGTAAAGCTTGGCGTCTGTCCGACATGGGTGTCTCGACTCGGTAAGGTAATTTCGCCCAGGGCAAATAAAAAAATCTTCGGCGTAAGGGGACATGGTGGCACCCTGAAAAAATACCTTACCAAGTCGAAACACTTATGTTGCGGCAAACGCCCAGCATTACTACTGTAGTGGGTTGGATTTATCTGGCTCAGGACAGGGCCAAGAGGCGTACTGGTGTGAACGTGGTAATGAACGTTGGTTTGCAGAAAGTGCGGAAATATGTTGAATCCCTGCGAAAATATTGATACTCAGGAAGTGCTTTGCTCCATGGGGTTACAGATTTTATATGAAATAAGAATTAAAGACAGAACCCAATGGGATGATTGCACCTGGTTTCACAAGTCAACAGAAAATTGATGTGACATTTCTACCCGATTTCATGTATGAAATGAATGTGTTTTGTTGATTAGTGTCTTGCATTTCTCGTCAGACTGTGGGGCACGTTGCTGACCTATCAGCATCGAAGGCTTTGTCTGGTAGTCAGCCCCTGTGGGCTGTTAGGGTGGGTCCACACTTGTAACGTTACCGCGTAACCTAACACAGTATCGTGACAGTGTGGACGGGATTCGTGACCGCGTAACGTATCAAAAGTTGGTTACGCGGTCACGTTACGGGTTTGTTCGGTGCGCTGTCGGTATTTGGCCGTCACATCAAAGGGATGATACGGTTACGGCCGGAGCAAGTGTGGA
>Ga0131853_10012083_pt1 | contig 15804 bp, 8 predicted proteins | sample TergutLab28metaG_FD_92764 | JGI IMG/M metagenome (GOLD analysis project Ga0131853, IMG submission 92764) | Labiotermes labralis P1 segment gut microbial communities from Petit-Saut dam, French Guiana - Lab288 P1 (version 2) (version 2) | ecosystem: Host-associated > Arthropoda: Insects >...
ATATGGACTGGATTGGGCTGGCCCAGGATAGAGACAGGTGGCGGACGCTTGTGAGTGCGGTAATGAACCTTCGGGTTCCGTGAAATGTGGGGAATTTCTTGACTAGCTTCAAACCAGTTAGCTGCTCAAGAAGGACTCTGCACCATGGAGTAAGTAAGTAACGTTATTGTATTGTAAACATTTTTAGGTACGCACGCGAAATTGTAAAGTAACTATTATCTTCTTCATATTTGTCCGTCCGTCCATCCGTACGGAAAAACTTAACTCCCACTGGATTGATTGTCATGAAATTCGATATTTCCTTATTTTTTTTTCAAAAATTTGTCAAGAGTAGTTGAGTTTCATTAATAACGGGTACTTTACGTGAATAAATTGGTACGTTTTGTGACAATATATCAACGAAGAATGCCTCACACAAAAGATGTACAGAGAATCAACACACATTTCTGTGTAATAACTTTTTCCCTAAAATCAAGCCGTTTATGGGGTAACATGGAAGAGTGTGTTAGGGGCGGACAGACTACAGATGAAAGTATAATACGTCGCATGCGCATTGCATGCTGGATAGCTAGTGCTACAGATACATACTCAGAATATTAAATACTGTTTATCCAAGGTAAAAATGTTTACGCGAATGCGCCTCAATAATACACTATACGTACATTGCCTGCCTTGATTCTGTGTTTATGTATGTATGGATTATCGACCCCTAAAAAAGATGGGACACATAGGTTGTCCGAAAACGTCGGTAAGAAATTATCACTACTCGCTGCGTAATAAACCAGTAGACCGCAGTTCTCAACTGTTTCGTGGCGGAAGCCTGAAATCACGCGTACGTGTGAGAAGGTTCCGTAAACCTAGAGGAAAATAGAGACTAGGGGTATTGTATACATGATCAGTAAGGACTGATAAGAGGCATAAGGAGAGTGGAAAAAACTACATAAATAGGACTTTTATAATTTCTGCACATCTATGAAGTAGGCGGAGTATATGAAGCGTGTGGCGAAATTAGTCGGAAAACCAGAACTTGGTAGAATGTGGACACGCTTACGAGGTAAACATCCTTCTATAAACAGGCACAAAGATTTTTCGATAGAGTAGAGAAAAACATATTCTTTCCAACTGAAAGCGTATCCAACTCTCATCCTTTCCCTTTTTTATTTTTTTCCATATTTTTTAATAGTGAACATCCAAAAAATATATGCTTTGTATGCTCGATCTGTATGTTCTGTATTTCTTGTGCCTTCGTTTAAGTACTCCTTTCCGAAATCATTTACGTTGAAGCTCCATGTCTGATATTCTTCTCTCAATTTTTTCACACACTCTGCACAATCGTTATCTTGTTCTATAATAACCTGGTCATCCCCAAAAATATGATGAGCTATTGTTTCGTTCCTTCCCAGTTATACTTCATTCGATGTTACAAAAACCTCAAATGATAACACATTCTTACAATTCGCAATAAGAAAGTCTGATATGTGCATGTATTTCACTGCGTCAGGTACCGTAACGAGGAACACAATGAGACACAGTATTTCTGTCTTGTGGTTACAGTAGTTCCTATAACATTGTGTTTTCATATTTTAGCCTTGTCTACATATTTTACGTCTCCATAAACTGCAATTGTATATATTCCCAAAGTGTAGCCTTAGAAGCCCCCCCCCGCCTCCACAAAAAGAAAAGTTTTAGTTCAAAGGAGAAGCTACCTCAGCATCTAACGCATTACAAGATGCACATGCATGGAATTTTACTAAATCAGATTCTAATCTTTTATCGTCAAATGGAATATATTTTTTTGTATTATATGTATTTGATTTAAACTGCACTCAAATTTTGAAATTAATTATTTCTTATTATCATCCATAAACACGCACCTACGTAATATATAACTAGTTTTTCTCCTATTTAGGTATTCCGCCGTTCACAATGATAACTCAGTCATTAATCTGTAACAAATGAAAATCAGTTTTTTTGTAACAAAGCTTTAAATTGTAAGGAAAATGCACGTTTCGTTACAGGAGGAGGTAATGTATTTCATTTAGGTCATTGCCTACAGTTTCATTTTACGTGAATAGATTTTGTTGAGGCACAGGCTTATCTGGATACCCCAGGAGTCTTTCTTGATAAAAGTTTTCAAAATTCCTATCCCCTTCCAAAAATAGCTGTAGCAATTTGAAGAGAGGCAGTTTGTAGGCTTTGGATCTCTCTAGAAGGAGCTGAACGACTGTTTGTTGGTTTTTACTTCCATTTACTCACAACAGTAGATGGCGCCTCCTGCCACACAGTCCTCGTTTATTCGCAAGCCTTTCGGATAATACTCGTAGAAAGACTGTTGAAAATTAATTGCGAAGCCATTTTTAATATTCTCTCTTTGAAGATAAAAAGTGAATGAAAAATCTTTGCTTGCAGTATCTGGCGTTCCTCAAACAGGTAATAACAGAAACCACAAAGGAATGCTGTACCATGAAACCTACTCTCGGTTCGCATGTTGACATTCGAAACTCTGCGCTTTGTATCCACATATAAAGAGAAATTTCAAACGTAATGGACTCTATTCTTATGTCTAATACCTAACCATTCTGTTAAAATGACGTAAATAATTCATTTTAATTCAGATATATTATTATCTGATTTATTATTTTTTAACGTTATTACCTAGTAGGAATACGTACGTCATTGGTATTCATCTAAAAAATTAAAGCACTACTATGTGTTACATTTGTTATAAATTATTCCAAAGACAATAATCTCCATAGTCTTTATTTCAAAACTGCGGATACAAAAAAATAATTAGTGTACCTCTAACGAAAGAACAAAATGTGTAGTATTACGGATTAAATATTTTGTGCAGTGCAAGGAACAGGCTATAATACTTGACCGTAAACTGGTTTGCGTTTTGGTAAGTTCATATTGCTCTGCAGTACAATAAATGGTGAACACGAATGCAGCAATATTATCGACGTGTACAAAGTATAATGACTTCCCCCCCGATTGAGGACTTGTAATGTTCTGATGTTATATGCAAGGAACAGACCTATGTCCTGTGGGCAAAGATTATGTTGGGGCGTGTCAGAATACCGCAGACGCTGTGTTTCCATCAGTGACATAGACATAGAATATGTCCCTGTTCTTTACGGCTTCGCACAGGCATCACAACGTTCCCGACTTTCTTCCTACTAACCCAACAGAATTTCAATTACAAGTTTTAAAGTATTTATTCAGAAATATGCGCGGCGCGTTAAGTTGGTGGCACATTTTCATACAAATATCGCAGTTAGTTTTACCGTCTGACTGTCTCCTTTGAATGTTACTGACCACCTCATGTTTCTGGGACTATCATTTCGTTGGTCTCAGCTTATAATTTGTTAATCTTATCGAGTGATATTGGGATGACACAAACAAGAGACACAAAAAGCTCATGATAAGTTTGAAAAATGCGTTCAAAATTTCCGTAGAGAGACCAGTAGGAAAGAGACGGCTTAGAATACGCAAGACTGATAGTATAGTAACAGTAAAACTATTTAGTGTAAATAATGTGAGGGGTACATTGGACAGATTTGGCTGAGACTAAGTTATGGCGGCGCATTCTTACGGATGTTTTCATAAAATGTCGGGTTTCAAAAAGAAAAGGGCAGAATTGCTTGTCACAGTGTACAAAAGTCGGCTTTCGATGACTAATATGTTTAACAGCAGTACCAAAGGTTCAATGCTGTGAAGAGGCTTCTTTTACTGAAGAAGAAGAAGTTCAATAGCCGGATTAGACACACAGATAACGCTACAGAGAAGTAACATTAACTTCGTAGGTTTCATTAAATGACCTACAGACGAATGTGTGTATTTTGAACATCAAATTCCAAAGTTATATATTTCAAAATAATGATGTTTAATACGAAAGGGGCAATTCACAAAGACAAAGCAACATATAGAGACGCCTTGTCAGCCGGTAAATATTTACCGACATTTCGAAGAATCATAGTGCCTGCAAGGTTAGGGTCAAGCAGTCCTGCATAGAAATGTTTGACGTCGTTATCAGTCGAAAGGCGTAACATCTTAGAAGACCTAAAACGCCGCTGTGGTAACCCAAAATCTCGCTGTACGCAGCGACCTTCACTTACAGGATATTGTTGTTCATTCTCGTCTGTCACTAGATACGTCGTGGACCAGCAATTTCTGCTAGCAGTGTTGGCCCCCCACCAACGCTTCCTGCACCAGTTCCCACACCGAAAGTTCCGACGTCGTCAACCCTTGCCGTCGCACGAGGGGTTGCAGAAAGACGTCTGATACATCCGCCTCCGATGCCACCCCTCCCACTGCTGGGAAACGTGAAGAGGCCGCCTGGAGCCATTGGCAGTGGTATTGGCAACGCTAGCCTGCACAGTAGCAATGACAGTGGCTTCAGCAACGACCCGCCCCCAGCGCCAGAAGTGGACTACTCTGATGATGACAGCACCAGGTAATACCGTACTTTATACTGTGCGGCGTTTCAGAAAGCGCCATGTCTGCCGGACCATCCGGTAGTAACAGTGCACGAGCCACTGGATCAGTTTGAATGAAAGTCGGTAAGTAAGAACCATGGCATTGTAATTTTTTTACGCGTTCGCAAAATTGCGAAAGCGACTATAGCAACGCCATGTCCGTCTATCTGTCCGTCCGCTTGCAACAGCGCAAACCCCACTGGACGGATTTTCATGAAATTGTACCTTTGCTTATTTTTCGAAGATCTGTCTAAAAAAATTCAAATTTCATTAAAATCTGACAATAATAACTGGTACTTTACGTGAACACATGCGTACATTTATGGCAATGTCTTGCTATCTTCTTCATAGAATGAGAAATGTTTCGAACAAATTTGTAGAGAAAATCAAAACACACATTTTGCGTTCAACAACTTTTTTGTCCAGAAAATTATTGTAGAGAAGAAGAGGTAAAAAACGACAATATAACACGGTGCATGCGTTTTGCCTGCTGGATAAATAAGACTACAAACAAAAATAAACACACACACAGAATATGTAATACGTATTACGTTTACACTGCAACCACGATTACAAGAAAGCGCTCCAGTGTCACATTATACGTATATCGTCTGTTTTGCATTTTGGTTCAGTAAGATTGCTTGACTGTAGGACCTAAATGGACTTGTAAGCATGTACGCCCTTTAAGTTATGTGGCTGAGCCAGATTCAAACTGACACACAGCACGTATGTTGTAAGCACGTTACCTTTACGAAGCCTGATTAACTTTAATTGATATAAGGCGTATATTACGCAAGACTGGTGTCTGAACCGTTTGTACCGTACATATCGCTACTGTTAGTGATTGTGTACTGCCACGGCTAACACTGTTAATGTTCGTCCTGGTTTTGGGTGTCCAAATCGTGTGCAAGTGGACTGGGTTCCTGGCGTTACGGAAGAATATCTTGCCTACATCTCTTCTACACAGAAGATGGTTGGATATGACACTTTTTTTCGAAAAGTTTTAAACGCGGCCCAAATCCACGTTATTTCAGGGCTACTACATCTTCAAGGTGCTTCTGCTATGGAAAAATTACGTTTCACATTTGAGTCATTTAAATTATTCTGAAGGGTCACTTTTTAATTTTTGTTGTGAATACACTTTTATATTTTTGAATCCTGTGTTCGGTACTGAAGATATGCGACGCAATTCACCTTCGTAACGTATCTGTCACTCCGTACATATTTCTGTAATGCCTTATTTTAAATTCAGTAATTTTAATGAATTAGCACATCTCGATTCTCATTGATTTACGTAAATGCCAGAAAGAGAAGCTTTTAAATAAAACTTGTAGGTAGCCACAAAATACAAATTTTCTCTCTGCACAAGAAGGACGCCTTATTTCAAGAAATTTATTAGTGAAACAAAAATAGCCATTTACTTCTTCAATTTCAAGCGTTGCCCAAATTCCTGGTATCGCCCTGCCACACGGCATATTTAGTGCATCTACAGCATACAGTCTGCTCTAACAGGCCAGTAGGGTAACATGACGCTTAAGCAGTGGCAACTGTAAGGCATCAAAAATTATTCTTGATTTTAAGCTTTCGTCGTGTTCTATATGTAATATGGTTTCATACTTCATCCACCTGCCTATGTAGATGGAACTGATAGAGGGTTCCGAAACGTCGGCTATTAGAACTCAGACGCCGGGGAATTACCCAAAAGAAAACATATTACGTCAAAGATTATTTTATTATTTAGAAAATTGCAGGATTTCGTGGAGGACGATTGCGAATTTTCACATTAAGAAGGAAAATATAGTGCTATTTTTACAAGCGATTGGATAGTACACAGTGATTGAAACAGAAGTTATGGAATGTAATTTTCAGTCTTACTAAACGCAGGCAGTAAATAAACTGTTTATCTTTAGTTTTTGGGCAACATTATGCGACTAATTGTACTAGATACTTCACAGTGTACCTTCTAGAAAACATTTCAATTTTGAATACAAATTCCTGAAAGTATGGTATTCAATGATTAACGCCCTCTTCAGTCGCATTTATTTAGTCACGTGATTATGAGTGCTATAAACACAACAGAGTACTTTTGTTATCTCAGTAATTAACCAACTTGACGCACAAATTTTTTTGTTTTACAATAAGTTTATTTCATGCCTCTAAATGTTTCGAGCAAATGTGCTTATCATCAGGGGGTCAAAATTGCATTACACACCTATAGGTGTGATGATACCAGAGGCTGTGTAATGCAATTTTGACCTCCTGATGATAAGCACATGTGCTCGAAACATGTAGAGGCATGAAATAAACTTATTGTGATACTAAAATTTGTGCACCAAGTTGGTTAATTACTGAGATAAAATATACTGAGATGCACGGTAAGCAAAACGTCAAAACAACAAGGTAGTTTGTCTAGTCGGTTCTAGTAACTTAAGTCTATTTTTTGTTCAATTATTGTTGACAAATGACTTTGCAGTTGTCAACACGTGTATGAGAGTGTTGTAAAAAAAGCAAAACTTACTGTGTTCACGAGAAGAGGCTGTTTGCTTTTAATTTTTTAAACATGTAGCGTTTTGCTTACCAATGACTAAGAGTTACTATTATCCCGTGTTAGGTACCTTAAACTACTTTTTAAATCGCTTTTGTACTAAACTAGAAGTAATAGAACTTTGTTTTTCTCCCCGAAATTTATAAGCAGAAAGCCTACAGACCGCAAAGCAGCGATGCCCAGCAATGAAACACAAGAACTAGAAGATTCCGCCACACCCACGAATATAGTACAGAAAAGGAAAAAGCAGTTACTTTCTTCTGTCAGAGGCTGGCTTCTGTACAAGTCAGCACTCGACCTCTGGGACGACGTGAACAGTCAGCACATAAACAGCCTCCCAAACACTAAGCAAGCAAATGCCTCAGCAGACGCTCAACGTCCTCTTGCTCTGCGCCAGTCCTCCAGTGTTGGACACTTGGCAACATTGGGACATCGCAACGGAGACAAATATCAGGCAACAAATACTCTCCCAGCCGATGTCAAGCGACCCTCACACGCACAGGTAAAGTCGCTAGAAATTATAACGTCTCCAGTAAAGAAGAGTTCTGTTAGCAACGGATCAGGAAGCGGCGCCACTTTGAAGAGGAGCAAATCTCTGTGGAAATTCAGAAGGTTCACCAGAGATGATGATGGGATCCTTGAAGGAATGTCACTGTGGCAACATCGCTCTCTTGTTGACGTCTGCGTCGCAGTGCAGCAGGAAGGTGAAACAACCGTATCAACTCCAACTACAGTAAAGAAAAAATCGACGGGTACGAACACTTCTCAGACTCTGGAAACCAATATACCTTCAAATGACAAGTCTCCAACACCACTCATGAGAACGAAACTTGTTCCCTTGAAAGACGAAAATGGTATTTTAAATGGAAGCGCTGATACGCCTCCGAAACCAATGGAGAGGAAGAGTATCAAGTCACCTCAGAATTGTGGCATTCCCACAGATACGGATTACGTTGAGAGAAAGAATACTTCTCCACCACCACCACCACCAAACAAGCCACCACCCAAAAATAACACCGATATCAAAGATGACGATGGCTTGATAATACCAAGATCGGGCCGACAGCTTTACTTTTCCTCTGAGGAGGAAGGTGATGTAGATGATGAAGAGGAAACAACTGACCCTGAGAATGGTGACAGTGAATCGTGTATTGTGGTTGATGACCACATGAAAGCTAAGATCAGTTTGACTAGAAGACAGAAGATTATGAGGGAAGCCAGTAGAATATCAACAGAGAACGGAATGCTATTACCGCGCACTAGGCTGGTGAAGGCACATGTAAGGAAAAACAGAGTGGAAATGCCGACTCCTGCTGATGGACTCTTGTACTATGGACGTACTCTACAATATCGACTGAAGAAACCCGAGCGTGGATCGAGATTCGATCAAGTGTCAGAGATTACAGGAAACATGTATGGACCTTGGTATGATTTATGGGGTGTTGATTCATCGGTTAGGCAGTAGACTGGAGTACAAAGCACAATGCTGATGACACCGTTAAAAAATCACTAAAAGAATATAAGTTTACATAATAATTATATTAAAAACCTAGATGTCAATATACATTTGTATATTAATTACATATTGGCTACTGTATTCACGGTATGTAAATGCCAATTTCACCGTTATGTACTCAGTTCCAGTTTTGAACAATAGTGTAATGTAAAATTTAAACAGATTCACGATATTTTGAAACTAAGTTTTATATGTTGGTTCCTTGATGACAGGTCTCCTATTAAATATGACGACTGAAGTTGTGAAGATACTGTCATCATAGCATGTTGCATGTGCATGTTTGGGCATGGCACTCCCCCCCTGCATTTTGCCAGTGGAAAATGCATGTGACGACAAAAGGAAGAGTGCCGTAACGATCTGTTAATTCCTACCCTCATCATATCACTAGTGTATTGGAATAAATATATATTGTGCACTGTGGAATATGAAGTAAGGCTCGCAAAAAAGGCGTAACAAATAAATAAGCGCATCGTGGAAGTTGTCACTGTAATGGCGGCCAAGATGTGTGCAGTTGGCTTGCCTCTGACGTAAGCGTTTTGGAGCACGACTGTGACACTTGCCATTTGTTATTCTTTAACTCTTATGAAACAAAGTAATGAATGTAACAATAAAACAAACGACTTTTACTAATGAGATTTTTCAGTATTTATCTTAAAATACATCAAATTTTACATAACCCAAACAGATGAATCACAAATACGTGTCATTATTAGGCCGAGACCTGGTGCAACGTATTTTAAGTACGAAGGGTCTCTCGGCGTGTGTGGTGTAGTGGCACTCAGTGCACATGACCTGAACTCCAAACAAGTGACTGTGACATGTGATTTTTCATTATTGACCACGTGACAATAATGAGAAATTCACATTTCATGTATCATCAAATAAATTTTTTGGTTATCACCAGTAATTCCACACTTCTTATCCCAACAATATAATGGTATAATTTGTGGTTGTGACAATTATCTTCATTTTCATTATATTCTTAGTGACTATATTTCAAACATAGTGACGTCAACTTTAAGCAAATTGGCAATTTTCTACTCTTGTAGGGTTACAAAATTTTCATTTACTGTTTCAGGAAAGATTTTCTAAATACTGCAAAATTTACGTGACGAAAAAATATTTTGAAGATATTGCACGTTTTTAGTTTGTTATGTACAAAATCCTAATAAACAAACCCATTGTGTTTTCACAAGTTTAATTTGCTAAATATTACAAACTGTAAGATAACAAAGCATGGGTAAACAAAAGATGCTTTCCACAGTATCTTGGTTTTTTAAAGTTTTTTTGGTGAAATGAGGATCTGTGTGCATTTGTTCACGTGCATGTGTCCATGTCAGTGTTTACCTTTGATACCCACATCTTAATTTCAACAATTGCTTGTGATGTGAAGACAGCTTTACAATGATAGTTCCAAACGACGACAACAAACGAACTCTCGAGTTCGCATGGTGGCGACTACGAAGATTATCGTCTTATGGTTCATGACATCGCGTAGCTCGGTATAAGCTTCCAGACGTTTCGGATGAACCCGTTTCTTCCATCTTCCATACAGAGGAATAAGCAAGCCAAGTGTAAAAATGCCTTATATATATATATATATATATATATAAAATGAAGGACCAGTAAACCTTCGTCTCTAAGTTTCTCTTGTCGATTTGCTTTGGATTCTGTCACCTATCTTTCTTTGCTTCTCATCTTCAAATGCTTTCCACTCTTCTGTCCATAATTCCTATCCCTGTTGCATCAGCTGTCACTTTCCCGTTACTTGCTTTCTCCGTCTTCCCCTAACCAGCTATCCGTGCTCCCCTAGCACTCCCATTGACTCTCAGCTTTACTTACTTCCACTTCTTTACATTCACCTGACTCATATTCATGCTTTGGCGACAAAACGTTTTGTTCCGTCACTGTTCATCGTCATTGCTTCGGGGGACTTTTATTTTAAAAACTGAAAATAGATTACTATTTTGATTTTATTCTATTTAAAATAATAGTTACGCGGCATTTTTTATAATTTATGTAGAATAGCTAGTGATCAATGTAACAAGAATCGAGTTCCATCACACTACATTATTTCTTGTGGAGAAAGTATCTTCCATTTACCAATATCTGACTAACGAACAGACTGTTTAAAAACATGTCATTCTTAAGCAGAAGTACAAGTGCACAAGTAAAAGTGGAGTCCATACACCAGACAACACTGGTTTGATGTTTCAGCAATATTTACTGCAATATTTCAATTGCAATTTGCATACAAACCTTTTCAGAATCTTGATAACTGTAGAATAAGAACTAACTAGATGCTACTTATTATTTTATTGTACTTCTTATAGGCTCATCATGCTTCGGATATTACTATGCCCATCATCAGGAGCTCGCGACTGTAATGTTGATTACCACATTTGTCGTTTTGTTCTTGGTTTGCTGTAGGTTGGAGGTTAGGTGTGGGTAGGCTGGAGTAGTGTCCGGGCTGCAGGCTAAGGCACTACTTTTCAAATTCCTAGTTGTGTCTATGAAATTCGAAATCAACACCATGCAGAGTATAGATGGATGAATTGTATTTTTTTCTGACATATTGTGTTATATTATATAAATTCATTGTATGATATTTGTTTGTTTTTCACCTTACAGATGAGATGTTTTGACGATAATGTTGAACATACTTTGATGGTGTTTCAGGACGAATGTATTTGCCACCGTGAAGCTGAGAAAGACGAAAACTAATGACCGATCTGCACCCCTTATTTCATAATAACCTACTGCTTGGTGGTGGTACCTTGTGTTTTCTGCGTACCTAGTAGTACTCGAAATGATTTCAGCAAGTATTTCGAAAGATCACTTGGTTGTGAAAATTATGGGGGAAACACGTTGTATAATATACGTCTCTTTTAAGTAAAAGTTCCTTATTTGAAAACTCTCTGAGGAGTAATAAGATTACGTCAGTGAGATGATAAAGTTTCTACCTTGGATAATTACAGCGACAAAGAACTTCCTTAAAATATGTAGATGGATGTAAGAAATTAAGATATGTTTTTTACAACAAATGTTCTTTGCTTTTTATTTAGGCAAACTACACATAAACACAGTATATTAAATATCATTCAAATCAATTAATTCTTATTTGTCAGGACATTGTAAGAGTTGTAGTGAATTCACTTACTACACAATAAATGTCACACTTTTGGAGGAATGTTCTTTATATGTCTCCAGAGTTAAAATTTGATATTTTTAAGCAGGTAATACAAAATTAAGGTATATAATAATGACTGAAGAGACTTCAATGTTTAAAAGTCAGTTGATAAATAATACAAGAAAGGGAAAATGAGAAAGTTCCTGAATTTTGTAGTGATCCCATCCTGCTCACAGATTTAGTGCTTTCTCTATGTCCATAGTTTGAAAACCTAGAAAGAGAACTGAAAATTACTGATTGAATAGTTATATTCGTATATTTGTTGGAAATCCAAAAACGTAGTAAAATTTTATTCTATAAAATATTTAATATGAACATTAAATTAAGATGCGTTTTAGACCATATGAAAATTAAATTACACTTTAAAAATCCCAAGGCTTTGATTGCCTGCTAATTCCACTCTTAGTATAATCTGTTGCTACAATGTGATCGGTTGGATTTCACTTAAATTCGTGCATAAGTATTAATGTCAGGCGATAGCTTCGGATTAAAAATGAATCAATCTAATATGTTTTTAGGCCTACATGTCAAGAGGGTGAAACTGTGAAACCTGGTTGTAAGTTTGTGTTCAAGAAAAGGTGTACATGAAATGCTGAACAAACATTGTACTGTTACATTTTTATTAATAATATTTTAGTATAAATCAGGATTATTTGAATTGTTAAAGTTTGTCTTCCACAACAAATCATTTCATAGGTGGGGTGCAAAGAGGTTGTTTTTGATGTGGAGGCAGATTTAGGACCATCATGTTGAACTTCTGATATTGGCATGTAAAAAATCTCATAAAGTTATATTTGTGATGTTTTTTCGAAAAAAAAAAACTCTTCCTTTTTTCGAACAGGTAGTACAAAGTTTACAAAATCATTTCGAGCACTCCTCAGTTGGTTGTTGGCCTCTTGTTTCTGGTGGTGGTAATAGTTTAGATACCCTTTTTTTGTATTTTACAGTAAATGGATGTGGAGAAAAATTAGTTTCTCTCGTACTCAAGTAGTTAAAAGAACAGAGGTAATGATTTGCTTATAACCCTCTTTGTACTGGATATGCACTTTCAGACTCTTCCAAGCAGTGTTCTATACCAGCTAAATAATATGCATGTCTATATATGACTTTTGTGAATAATGGAAGAACAGAGGTATAGAAAAATTTCCCCCAGACTAAAGAAGTTATACAGAATATTTCCAAATACTTGATTTATTTTATATGATTCTATGTCCTTTTTTATATAACATATAATAATGTTTCCTGAAATCCAGTCACTGTGGCCTAGTATGATGCATGACATAATTTTTAAGAGGAACCAGCTTAATAATTCATACTCATAAGAGAGATTATCATGATTTTATATGTTACATAAAATGGCTGACAACTGAGTACTTTTAACAACAGGGCTTCATTACGAGATGTTGCAACAGTAAATGTAATAATTGTACTGACCCTCTCTTGTGCTGGTTTGGTGTAAGGAGTTAACTGCAACCAGAAATGCATAAAATATTTTATTTAATTTCCGTACCTTGTACACAGCATATTTAGTAAATTTCCACATAGCCCCATAAGTTTGTATGTTAATTATATATCAAATTAATACTGGGTATAATGATTTTTACTTTTAAAGAAAAGTATGCATATATTGAATAAAAATTTAGTTAGAAAAGTTATTTTACTTTATATAACTTATGAACTTGCTTTTTGGGTTATGGTTTACTCGCATTAGTTAGGTATATAGATAATGGAAACATTTTTTAAGTCTTCGCAATCAAACTGTTGTATTGAAATAATACAATTAAGATTTATCGCCATCTGAATGGTTAAATAGAATGAAATAGAATTCTCTTACTTTCCGTCGGTCCATCATGGGTCTAAGTCAAGGAAGTAGAACTTGTTACAGGGACAGCAGGGAATAGGTGTTTTGAATTTCCAGAAATGCAGAATAAAATATGAAAATGCAGGGAGAAGAAATCCATAAAAAATTCTCTTGGGAATTTATTTCTTCGATGCTTTGTAAGTTGCCTATGGTACGGCTATGTAAGAACAGTTACGTGAAGAAGAAATCATATAAATGTTGAGTTATATTACTCGTATTGGTATTCATAATTGTGTAGTTTATACTATATACTGCATACATCATTGGCGTAGATAAGGACCCTAACGTACAAAGCAATAGAATCTGCTGTGGGTTGTTTCAGACTAGATTCCATTCTTGTGACAGAAGACAGTGTTATAAATTACTGTTATGAGATCTGGGAGTTAGGTAACAATTTTAAGGGGGATCGTGATTGGTTATCAACGCCAGTGATTTTACTGTCGTCTAATTTATTAATATTGAAAGTTGTGTTATGGTTAAATATTATCACAAACTGCACTTTGTAAGAATTATTTTTTTTGTATAATTCCCATAAGGATCAACTGCTTGGATGACAAAGTGTAGGGTAGCTGTAGATAATATAATGTATGAATAAACAAACTATACTTTTTCAGTCTAACACGAAACAGGTTCATTTTAATTCAACTGGTTACCCTTACATGTGCCCACATGTTTCGGCCTGTTCGTAAGCCAGCTTCAGGCATGTCAATACAAAAACCATGCAAAGGAAGATAAAATAAGAATCTCAAGAGCCTTTGAGAATGGCCGAAACACGTAGTTTACATGTAAGAGTAACAAATTGAATTACAATAAATCTGTGTTGTGTTAGACTGAATACGTGTGGTTTGTTTAAAAATAAACACAATGGAGTGGCTTCCATAACGAATGTATGTATAAGTTCATGTTGTATTTTGGTGGTGATAGATCTTAATTCGTTGTAGAATATTCCTTGGTTTAGTGTGTTGATTACATAATTGTACATTTTGAAATTTATTTAAACTTGTAGGTTTTTGTTATCTTCTATTTATATACATTATGTACAATAATGGGTGAATAAGCGAAAGGTACGTTAGGTATTTGTGTTAAGATACATTGTGTAAAATATGAGACAACTACCTAAGAGCCATGTTAGCTATTTGTAAAGCTGAAATAAACTTCTAACATGGCCTCTCCTCTCATTCTTGTTGCCAGTTGTTATACATAACTTAGTATCTTGTTTCAAAACACATAATAATGATAAAAATATAACAATAGTAGTAAAATATTTTATAAATGCATTATTGTAATATGGTACATAAATAATATCAGCTTATGTGCATATATGAAATATAGATCACGCAGAAATGTTACATGTATATTGAAAATATGTACAGAATCTGTGTATATATTTGTGTATATTTTGTTTAATAATTGATATGTAAGACATTTCTGGGATGGTAATTGCTTTATGTACTAAACAATAATTAAACAGTGCTCATAATATAAAATGAATTTCTTGTTTGGAGAGGAGTATAATTTCATGGTGCATTTTTGCACTCAGCTCCAGTGAATGCAGCAACAGTTTTTATAGGTAATTGCTCACGAACAATATACCAATAGCTTGTTTTTAATATGGGTCCTGAATTAAAGTGGCACTGCCAAACTCTATGTTCAAGAGTAATGTCAATTCTTTGTTATTACTGTACAAAGACTTGCAGTTTAATAACCTGAATATCAAAGCTACGTTCTAATGAACTTCTGCTATCATAGAGTAATTTAGAAGTGTCATAAAATTTATGTTTTACATTTATTGCCAAATTTGAAAAGACTAGAATATGAACACAGTTTGTTGCTAGCAGCAAACCGACACAATCATTATCAGTGTTTCGTACAAAACGGGTAACAAAATTTCAGAAATATTTTTATCAAATATTAATTATTTAAATTTAGTATTAAAACAATTTGTTGTTAACAAAGCAAAAGTAACATGTTTTGGATCAGACTGCTAGCAACAAATAATTAACCAGGACGTGCTCGATGCACTTTCAGCATATCAAGTTTCAGAAACAAAATATTTAAAAATAGATGAAGAATAAAAGACCAACTTGATGTCACTTGCTATTTTATTTAACTTCTTATGTGCTCAACATGTTTCGGACATTAATATATACATCATCAGGAGCATGCGACTATTCTGTTGAATTACCACATTGGTCGTATTGTTCTTGGTTCGATGTG
>Ga0131853_10012085_pt1 | contig 15803 bp, 15 predicted proteins | sample TergutLab28metaG_FD_92764 | JGI IMG/M metagenome (GOLD analysis project Ga0131853, IMG submission 92764) | Labiotermes labralis P1 segment gut microbial communities from Petit-Saut dam, French Guiana - Lab288 P1 (version 2) (version 2) | ecosystem: Host-associated > Arthropoda: Insects >...
AGCAAATGCTGAGATGGTTCCCAACATTCCAAGTTGCCACTACATGCTTCTCATGTAGCCCTCCCGACTTAAATTTATTAGTAACCAATTTCATGTTTTGTTTACATGTAAAATAACCACTGCAACGGGTAATAACCCATTTGCAGTAAATAAATAAATATAGAAATGGCTGAGACAAAACACATCAAGAAGTACATACACCAGAAGGGCGTAAGTGTCACCAACTTTAACAGTGAACAAAACACTTTTTCTCACAAAGTGCAACAACACATTCCAGCTTCCTGTGGGTCTGTGTGTATTGTTGTAGTTGTCTTGTGTGTATTGTTGTTATCTTATGTGTATTTGCTGTACTGTGTGTATTGCTGTTTTTACTTTAGATGCCGGGCTACTGGCTAGAAGTCAGTATCCGGAAGGTCCTACGACCAACCACCTCGACACAGGTTTTTCTTGGTTTCCCTGTGTCTACAAGCAAATGCTGAGATGGTTCCCAAGATCCCAAGTTGCCACTACATGCTTCTCATGTAGCCCTCCCGACTTAAATTTAGTAGTAACCAATTTCGTATTTTGTATACATGTAAAATAACCACTGCCACCAGGTAACAACCCAATTGCAGTTTATTATTATTATTAAACATGTTCTGTTACAGATTTATTGGTGAAGAATCTACTGCTGCAGGAGTCAAATTTGAACTTACTGATGATCCAACATGGATCATTGACCCTGTAGATGGTACCTTGAATTTTGTCCATGGCTACCCTAATGTCTGTGTGTCTGTAGCCCTGTGGGTGAATAAAGTTGCAGAGATCGGTATTATATACAACCCAGTTCTAGAATTGTTCTTCTCAGCACGCCGAGGACAAGGAGCTTTCCTAAATGGAAAACCAATACACGTTTCATGTGAAAATGGTTAGATATTGTTCTTAAGCATTGGTTATGTGAACTGAATAGTTGAAGGAAGGTTTCCATGCTAAAAGATCCTAGACAAACATAACACAGAACCACAAGGTCAAACAGTAAAATTCCAGGGATCAGTCCATAATAACAGATACACCTGAAATAAAAAGAATATTGTTTACATGGCATTTTCTTTCAAAGTAACCTCCCCTGACTGCGACAAATGTTCTAGGTGTTTCTAAAAGCTGCACAAAACAGTCATCAGTGGCATACAAAGAGATTGCGTTTAATTTTGCAGTTATGTTCGCTTTGATGTCCTTAATGTCCTGAAACATTTTGATGTTGAGGGCAGTTTTCAATTTATGGTACAGAAAAGTCAGTTGGAATGAGTTCAGGAAAGTAAGATGGGTGGCTTCTGAACCGCACCACAACAGCCAAGAAGTGCTGCCCTATCATGGCAGAATGAGCAGGTGCATTGTTGTGTACAACAATGCAACTACCTTGCTCTTGAAATTGTGACTTCACTCTCAAAACCCACTTCACTAACATTTCCTTTACCTGTACATATAATTTACTGTTCACTGTTTTTTCTTGAGCACAAATTTGGGATCACACCCCATTTATAAAAAAAATTGATCAATATAATTTTCATTCTCAACTTTTATAAATGGAAATTTTTGGGTCTTGGTGGTGATTACATTCTCCACTCCATGCTCGGACATTATGTTTCAGGGTCATACTGAAACACCAAACACTCATCTGCAGTAGCAATGCAGTAGAGAAATTGTGGATTTGTGTGATGAATCTGGGTGAAGTGTTCACAGTTTGTGGTTGTGTGCTGTTTGGGCTCATCTGTGAGATTGTGTGGAACGGACTTCACACAGATTTGCTTATTTTTCAGGATCTTCCCGAACAATCTGATGAATTGTTTCACGGTTAATGTATAGTCATATGTCCACCAATTTTAGTGTCATTCAGCAGTCTGTGGCAGCCAGTTCACATTGGCTACTGTTTCTTGATTGAGCAGTTGCCATCTGCCTACTCCTTGTATCATTTTTAAGGCTATGATATCCCTTTGTGGGTCTTTTAAACCATTTGTAGACACACACAGCATGAGAAACGGCTTCATTACCATCAGCAGTTCAAGGATTTCATTTATTTATGTAGCTGTTTTCCTAAGTTTGCGACAAAACTTTATGTTCTCTTACCAGTCTGTGACCACAGAGAATGACACAACTTATGCACAGGGCTGCTACATGTGAGCAGATTGAGTTATAAATTTCTCTTCACTAATCAATGGCAGTCATGGCATGAACTTATAGAAACCAGATACAGTTGGTTTATTCACTCATCCATACTTGCACAATAGCAGCATCAGGCCCAGAACTTTATTGTTTAATGTCATATGTATATTACGTTGTGTATTACATATTATTCGAAGCTTGCATGATCATTATATGCAGTGAAGTTTTTTTTCAAGCAGTAAAAACCATTAAATGTGGAATTTGTAGCATGTGTTTCTGAGGCAGTCTGTCTGCGTCATCAAGGGTTGGTGTGATGAATGATTGAGCCACCCATACTTATACCCATGGTATGCTGTCAAAGCTGAATGTCAGTACTGGTAACAGGGCACTGAACCCCAACGGCATGTTATGGATAGAAATACAAGGTGCAGTGATGCCCCTTACTGTATTTCTATAGTAAAACCAACTAGATGCACCAATGTATCAAATTTATTTTATTTTGGAATAACACTCTACATGTTTCGGACGGTCTGTCCGTCAGTCATCAGGAGTTCAAGACTGTACATATTGCAACAGGTATTTGTCAACCAGATATTGCTGTCTGCTTGCTAGCAGGTACGAGATGGAACTCCATCTCGTACCCGCTAGCAGACAGCAGTATCTGTTTGACAAATGCCTGTTGTAGTATGTACAGTCTTGAACTCCTGATGATGGAAGGAGAGACCGTCCGAAACATGTAGAGTGTCATTCCAAAATAAAATAAATTTGATACACTGGTGCATCTGGTTGGTTTTACTATAGAAATAATATTATGATGCACAGCCCTGTGAACATTAAAAGTCTCTTATCATGTCAAATCCTGATGATGATGACAGAGTTTCTATAATATATGACTTCAACTACAATATGACATTGCTGATCATCTCCAGAGCTCAATTCCTGTGTGTACATAAGTCTATAATGCTCTCGCTTCAACAGGATGAGTAGATCACGAATTACATAGTATGTATGCTGCTGACTGAATTCAGTATTGAATCCCTCTGTTTTGAAATATTGCAAGTCTCTTCTGTGTTTGATTTAATAATCTCTTGTATCATTGAGAACTATTTTCTGATTTGGAAACTTATTTCCTTATGTTATTCATATGTTAGTTCAATAATCTAACTTTTATCAAACAGCTTTATTGTGTTTTGTATTCAACCCTTTACAGCACAGTGGAAGCTGTATATAATTCGTGCTGTTACATTTAAAAACTGGATTTTTCCACACAGTATATTTGTGTGTTTTGTACAAAAGTTAAAATACACAGCAGTTCTTTCCTTGAACAGTAGCAATTGGTTGTTCTTTATAATGCAGCTACATTGTGTGTAGCATAAGATATGTCTTGAAGATTGAAATATTATTTGGATACACTTCATGCATCATGGGGTTAATGTATTATTTTCTATTCCAGATTTATCAAAGTCGCTGATAGGATTTGAATTTGGAGCAAGTCGTGATGTAGAGCGACTGAAAACGGTAGTGGAAAATGTGAATATACTTATGCCACATGTACATGGGTAAGCTGAATTGCACACTTAATAATTCCAATTCTTGTCATACGTGTTGTCGAGATTTGAATCTAACACTTTGCAGCTTGTCATTAATACTACCACCAAGTAAAACCCGTGAGAAATTGTATCTGTGGCCCTGGCCTTACTGTTTGTGTTTTAACAACAATGTCAGTAAGCCAACAACAGACTGTCAAATTGTAGGATGATTAGTGAATAATGAATTGGAAAGGATACGGAAAGAAGTCATGGCCAAATTTGAGATACAATCGTGGGATTTGCCTGGATGTACTAAGGACAACTACAGAAAACCTCAGTCAGAAATTGCCTGTCTTCAGGCTGAGACTTGAACCTGGGATCTTCTGAATGTGAAGCGCACAAACTTCATTGTGATATTCATGGCTCTGGGAGAATGGCATGCGCTGTATACAAACAGATAGTAGCAGCATTTGTGCTGCAAGATTTCAGGTCATCACAATCGTGTTGCTGAAAATTCTTTGGTTACTATTCGATTAGTAGTACAGCGTCACATCACAGAAGATCTGAATCTTATTCTGTGTACGAACATTAACAATGATTACTCCGAACAACAGCTGTTTGGCTTGGTTCGTTTACCATCAGTACTGTAACATGGTATATTAATACTGCTGTATATTCTTGCATTTTAAACCCCCAAATGTAAGTTATGTGCGGAATACCATACACAATAATTGGATAACAACGTATGGATTTTACGTATCTTTTCAACTTTCCACTCCTCTTTATTATTATCTTGACATTAAATAAGATTAATAGTGTGATACAGAGTTGTCATTTTTTTTATACAAGTGTAACTTTTCGCATCATGTTTCCCACCACAGACCCAACAGAGAACAAGCAAAGATGCTGTGAAATTCACTTCATATTCTTGTCAATATATGAAGTAGCCTCATCTGTTAAAGTGATATGTAAAAATTGTAATGGTGACTTGTAACATACCCTTTCGGTATGTTTCAAGTCACCATTCACGGTGTTATTAAGGTTTTAGTTACTATATATATATATATCTTGATACTGACAAGTAATGACACCGTATGTCAGGCAGACACATAATTCAGCTTCTACAGGATAAGAATACTGGATGCTCTTTTAAAGCAACACATTGTAAAGACTATTCTGTGCATGCAGCAACTGTATTTATTATATTGGCAGGTCTGTTACTAATTTCATTTCTGTTTGTGTATTCCCCATCAGCCTGCGTTCTTCAGGCTCTTGTGCGCAGAATATGGCAATGGTTGCTCTTGGAGGTACAGATGCTAACTTTGAATTCGGAATTCATGCATGGGATATGGCAGCTGGATGTCTCATAGTGACTGAAGCTGGAGGTGTGGTCATTGACCCTGAAGGTACGAAATTGTGTGTGTGTGTGTGTATTCTGCCTTTATTGAATAATTTGAACCCTATTAACCTTGAAAGGGGAACAGATTTTCTAGATGTCACCACACATTCTAGTCATTCAATCGACCACATGCTATTAATATGTTAACATCCATGATTAGCATCTCAGTCAAAATTTGTAGCTGTCAATGTATGCCGTGTCAACGTATGCCGTGTCAACATTGTGGCAGCAGTGTACCGTCAACAGTCAGTACGTACACTGGCGTTCATTCTGGCTAAGTTTTGTATTCATCTTTTATTGAAACAGAGTTCAGTGCACCCGGTGTTAATAGTTTAACTTATATACTGCTATTATAATTGAAGACTTCTTAAGTGTCAGTGCATCTGTGACATCACTAAAGTATACGGTTTTGAATTGCAGGTGGACCCTTTGATGTGCTGAGTCGCCGCTATATATGTGCGAGCACGCAAGAGTTAGCTGACAATTTGGTCAAGGTCATCAAGAAGATTTATGTAGAAAGAGATTAAAATAGCAAGACTCAAGGTTCTAACAGCGGTGTTGCTGAAGATTCAAGTCTTCCTCAATGTGCTGATGTGTTGTTGGCTGATTTGTTTCCGACATTTTGACGAATTGTGAAGCCATCATCTTCATGTTCAGCAGTGAAAGAAGAGTGGACTGTTTACCTAGAAGGTGAAAGCACTTCAGTCCTTCAAAACATTGGGAACTGTTTGTCCAGTGCACATCAGAATAGCCCAAAAGACTTGAATCTTGATGTTAAAAATGTTCATTTCTGGCTAAGAGAAGACCCTCACATGTAGTAACTATGTATGTCATACAAAAATACTGCTAACATAGATACAGAGTATGACTCACTAACTAAATTCAGTGTAGCAGATTTATTCTTGAGAAGCTAATTGTTTCTCAGTTAGTCAAGAAATTCCCCACATTTTGTGGAATGGTTCCTCAGCCACTCAAAAAATTCCCCACATTTTGTAGAACCTGAATGTTCGTAGCTGCAGTCACAACAGCCCACCACCTATCTCTCTCCTGAGTCCAATCAAGTCCACACTTCCTATCCTATTTCTTGTCCAATCAAGTCCACACTTCCTATCCTATTTCTTGTCCAATCAAGTCCACACTTCCTATCCTATTTCTTGTCGAATCAAGTCCACACCTCCTATCTTATTTCTTGAAGATTCATATTAGTATTATCATCATCCTCCCATTTATGCCTAGGTCTTCCAAGTGGTTTTTTCCCTTAGGTTTTCCCACCAAAACCCTGTATGCTTCCATATATTCTACATATCTGGCCCCTCTCATTCTTCTGATCTATTAACCCAAATAATATTTGGTGAGGAATACAAATCATGACATTCCACACTACACAGCCTCTTGCACTCACCTTTTACCTTATTCGTCTTAGGCTGAAGGTGTTTGAGAAAAGGGTAGGCGTAAGATGGATGAGGATCTTTCCATTGTTTGAAGAAAGCATGCAGCATTGACTGTTGAGATTTCCTCTTTGTTTCCTCCAGATTCTCGGAATAAGAGCCGGTGGATGCCATTACGCTCCTTTTCACTTTTGCTTGTCGTTGTAACATGGCTCATCAATTAAGGTATCCGTGGTCAAAAGGACAGGCTGTAGATTGCATATTTACATACACTTTAGAGGAGGCTTTTCATCTTTTCTGTTTTCTTCCTCCTGTTGGCTTAGTTCTTCAGCCAGTTCTTACAAGTCTTCATTCAAAAGCTACTGTCCATGGCTATCCAACAGCTCTGTTACATATTCAGTTGTAACCTCATACAGTCCCACCTCTTGCACCAGCCTGCTAATGTCTGCAACAGTTTACTCCACTGGCTCAAATCCTGTGAAGTTGTGCATAATTTCTGGGAGAAGTGTGCACCACGTTCCATTCAAACATTTCACTGACACTTCCTCCCAAGCTGTGTTGTTATCGCTGCCCTTAAAAATGTCAAATGAGCGCCAATAACCCTTGATAGTTATGCCTCACCTGTCCAAACTTTCAACACTACAACGAAGGTTTGTTGGGGGTTTTAAAGTTCGCTAGTACCCCCTGATCTGTTGGTTGCAAAAGTGATGTATGGATGGCATGGAAACAACACTGACATCCAGAGGTGTTCTGATTTCAGCAAGGTTTGCAGGATGGCCAGGACCATTGTCCAAAGGAAGAAAAAGGAGCACAATAGGGCAAAAATAGCTTGTGTATCAATCAAAGAAGATTTCTTGTGTCACCCAGGCCCTCCTGTTCCATTTCCAGTAGACTGGCAACATGGCTTTGTTTAGGGCCTTGAGAACATGTGGTGTTGTGAATGTTAATGCCAACAGTGCTTTTAGTTCTAAAGTGCCAGAGACATTTGCAACCAGCAGAAGCATTAGCCTGTCTTTTGCAGCCTTAAAACCTGATGCAGACTGCTCTTGGTGGGCGATGAAGGTTCACGAAGGCAATTGCTTCCACTATATCCCGGTCTCATCAACTTTAAAAATTAGATCAGGAGAATGATTTCCATCCTCCATCATAACTTGAAACTCTGCAGGGATACACTGCAGCTGTCCCAGCACCTGCCACCTCGACACTAAATTTCACACTGTGGCACTCACTTGGGAGGTTTAATTTGCGTGAACCAGATCTTGATGACTAAAAAAGTCTCATCAGCACCCTCTTTTTTTATCTTGAGATCTTCAACAATTGACTTTGCCTTATCAGTAATAACAGCTTGAGTCAATATATTTGATTGAAGAAATCCACCCATGATGATGACAATAATTTCTCCATTTTTTCTAAGAATTTACTGCTGCTGTAAGTAACTTTTTTTTTTTTTGCAGATGCATTGACTGTATTATTTTATCTGCATTTTGCAATTGCAACATCATACTTCTGTATACAGTTGAATTTGTCTGACCATCTTCCATTATATGAACTACCTCCTCCTCCTCTCCCATTGTAATAGATATGACTTTTTAGCAACTTCTTCACATTCACTTGGCTTCACTGCACTTCTCTTAATAGACATGGCGGCCTTTGTTTTAGTAATTTAATCAGGCTCATCCCTGATTGGCTTGGATGGTTATGAGGATAGCTTTCATCTCTGATTGACTATGCTGTTTCCTTACATCACATGCAGTATTTATAGTTGCCCATTTTTTACAATTTCTTAAATGATATTTTTGGCGTCCTGGTTTCAAAACTGTCGTTATTGTGAATCGTTGCAAAACAAAACGACACACACTGAGGGCTGCCTGTATACTCATGTTGAGTCTGCTATGTTTCCTCCTCATACCATAGTGTTCTCACAATATCAGGATTTTTGTTTCTTTTTAAAAAACAATCTGAAGAGACTTTCAACTTGTTTTCCAGGCAGAAATTGAAATAACAAGAAAAATATTAAAATCTGAAATTTTGAAAAAACAAAAGTGGGTCTGAAGGAGTATGTCAGTGCTTGAAAGATTTGAGACAGCTTTACCTTTTCACATAGCAGACACTGTACAGAAATTAAAGAATTGGCTGTGTGTTTCATTGTTAGCACGACTCTTCGTAAAGTTTGTTTATATGTTAATTACATTTCAGTAAATCATGCAGTTACTTGAAGCATCAGGTGACCTAATGTTTATGTAAAGGTTTTGGTGCATTTACAACTTCATGTTTGTCTCCTGTGATTCATTACTAGTGTTGTGAGGTGAACATGCACAACAGTGACTAATGAAAAGAAATGCTCTCTATAAGCATAGTACCTTGGAGGTCTATAGTACATTCTGACTTCATTGTGACCAGATCAGGCACTGGAAACACAGAGTGTATAGTACACCTGTCAAATAACGTGCAGCAACATTACCATCATCATGTTATTTGCAAAGTTTTAGGGTTTGTGAAGTTTGTGAGTAACTGTGTAAACAGTACAACATAGAATCCAAATTTGGTAGTACAGTCAGCTCCCACATTGTCCTATTAGGCACACCTCAAGACACTGACCAGTGCACAACTGTATAAGGGTATAATAAACTGACCTGTCATGTAAAGTATTGTACTACATTCGCAGTTCCGTCAAGCCTGCCTGTTCTTCTTTGGTTTTCACATTTGGGGTATACTCAATTTTAAAGGCAGATATGGTACTTATGAATAATATAGTCTTCTAGGATGTGACACCATGTACCTAATCTGGTAGACATTTATCAACATTTGAGAGGAATGTGCTGCCTCCATACTACATATTCTTTTTACCCTGAAGATGAAGGCAGAATGCCATTCTCAGATGTTGACAACTTTATTCTAGACTACACGTTGTCAGTATCCTTTAGCCAGTACTGTGAGAACACAAAATCACAGACATAAAATTACTAGTTTATTCTGAATGCTGTTTATACTTGTATGGTTCATGGCAATGGCCAATCAAATCTAATACTTACTCTGATTACTATTATAATAATTCACTGTTAATTTAGCATTTTGTGAATTTGGGAGCGAACGCCACAATCCACTAGCTAACACATCATGTAATCATAAACTCCCAAGTTCAAATCTGAGCCCGGAAATTCGTTATCTTGACAACAGTTGTGGTTTTACACAACCCCTGCAGGCAGACGCAAGGACAGTAAATGAGATCAGACCAAAATACTTTTTTCCACATCTTCAAATTCAAGATTTGTCATCATCATTCAAGACTGCATAAGTCTGAGATATTTAAAGCATTGTTAAAACAACCAAACCCAAAAATATAAAAAGCAGTACATGCATTTTGTTTGCTGAACTGTCATGCCATTCAGTCATTGTCATGTTTGTTCTTTGACTTTCTGGTGACCGTGCATCGTGATAAATTCTTATAATAAAACCAACTAGATGCACTAATTTCTCAAATTTATTTTTGGAATAAAACATAACATGTTTCAGACAGTTCCTCTGTCCATCATCAGGAGTTTTTCACTGTACACACAGCAATGGTATATGTCAGCAAACCTGTATGTATTGCTTTGTGTACAGTGAAAAACTCCTGATGATGGACAGAGGAGCTGTCCGAAACATATAGAGTTTTATTCCAAAAATAAATTTGAGAAATTAGTGCATCTAGTTGGTTTTGTTATGAGAATTCATTGTCACATATATTTAGTTCACATGAACTCTCGACTGAACAAAACACAGACTTGTGTTGTGTCTTGTATAGCATTAGCATACCTGTGAAGTTGTGGTTATCTTAGTGGGAAAGCACTGCTCAGTTTTATTTCATAAAATTTCATTTGTGTTATAAGTATAAAACAAAGCATTTACGATCTAGGAAGTGAGTCATCCCCGTTGTGTGTGTGAAACTTGGAAAATTGTATGTAGTCAAACACAACCGTGTCACTTGAGGTATATTTAATGACTATATGATGAGCAACTACATGTTTCGGCCTGTACTGGCCATCTTCAGGTTGTCTCACGGAAACTTAAGCATGCACGCGCACGTGGTGTAGAGATCTCTACATACAGGCCTTATTAGCAAAACAAAACAAAAAAACAGGAATCTAATAAAACAACACAAAACAAACCAAAACAGATACAGAAAAATAAAGCTATTGTGGGGGTGTATCTGTATTTATTTAGCTTTGTTTTGTTTTCTGTTGTTTTATTAGATTCCTGTTTTTGTTTTGTTTTGCTAATAAGGCCCGTATGTAGAGATCTCTACACCACGTGTGCGTGCATGCCTACAGTAAGATCTTAAGTTCCCCTAAGACAACCTGAAGATGGCCAGTACAGACCGAAACATGTAGTTGTCCATTATATAGTCATTAAATACACCTCATGTGACACAGTTGTGCTGGACTACATACATTTTTCCAAGGCATTTACAATGTAAAGATGCAGACCTGTTTGCAGGTACACAAGCTTAGCTGGATTGTTACTGACATCCTGCAGTAATATTCTGGAATCGTTAATGCACAAACTGCTACTTATCATTTGCATTTATGTAAATTTATCATGTGTATATTTTAATGTATTGTAAAGCTTATTTGTGCCATGGTGCTCTGTGTTGTTATCTTTCCATAGTACATGTTATATTTAGCTCAACAACAGAGTTTTGTAATGGTAGAAGAAGAGATAAAACCAAATTATTCCCAATGTTGTCAGAAAATTAAATTATATTTTAGTGAATAATGGTCTCTACTTAAAAGGGAAAAATAAATGTTATTATGAAATTATGCATAATTTGTGCATTGTGTTACATTACATAAGTTCCTAGTGCCTTATTTTGCTGTATTTGACAGAGACAATGAACTCCACCAACAAGGAATCAAGAACTTTGTTTAGTTATTTAATCCCAGCCATTACCTCAAAAAGAATTGTGTGATTTACCTCAATTGACTGTTTTTCTAATGTGTTCTGATTGAGTCTGCATTCCCGCATTTATCACAGATAATAAGTTTCCAGTTCTTTCATCATATCCGTCTTGTACTGAACCTTTACTTTCTTCCTCCATAGAGCAGAGTCCTTCTTCAGAAGCTAACCATTTCTCAGGTAGCCAAGAAACTCCTCTAATTTTATGGAACCCGAAGGTTCACTACCGCATTTACAAGTGCCCGCCACCTATCCCTATCCTGAGCCAGATCAATCCAGTCCATGCCCCTCATAAACACTTCCACTACACAACCCTTATGTAAAAAATTGATAACTGTAGAATTTGTAACACACAGCAATGTACAAGCCTGTTGATTACACAGCTAGCCAAGAATCAGTAGATTGGTATCATTGATATAATTTAAAACTCACAACTTAAGGCTGAAATAGATGATATGGGGAAGTGAATACATTCTGCTGTAGGCAAGTGACCAAGCAGGTTATGGACATTAATCAGAAATAGTCAATACTCTACTATAGTCATTTTGCCAGTAGCACAATGACCCACGTGTCCTTGATAGAGGAAACGCATGGAACTCTACGCTTGTTAGGCTTGTTCATATATAACACTTAACACACATTGCTAAGTGGGCTGTCAGTGTTATGAATATATCTTACTTAATCCTATAAACGCCGAGTTAAATCCCATCCGCCATTTGCTGTCATTATTAGGAGCTCACCATATTCTCCATGTTAACATTATAAGGGTTAATTTATAAAGCCACTAAACTGTATTTTAAGCTACCTACCGCACAAACCAGTCCCAATCAGGTCACAGAGGGAATTAGCTGTACTGATATGTGAGTACTTTGTCAACTAACTTCATCCATTGCATCTTCCTATTACGCTTTTAACTATTCATATTTATTATCCAAAGAATTTTTAACTTATAAACTTCCACAATATTGTATACGTAGACTTTTGTAAATATGCTACTGTACCGCCACCCATTACTATCAGAAAGTTAACAAGCCAACACACACTGTTAGTTCATTCCAGTTAATCCTTATATTTTACAGTATGACCTGTACTGGAGGATGCGGTTACAGTTTTCAGTACTCCTGATGATGGGTGCTGTGACACCCAAAACATGTAGAGTGACTTTGCAGTAAATAAATATCTGCATACTAGTTGGATTTTTATTAACACCACTAAATTGTACTTGATAAAAATGCAGTGGTGATAATAATACCAAGACAGTGCGGTGTACTTTTTAGAATAGATGTTTAACCCTTATCCTGCTAACGTGGAGAATATGGTGAGCTCCTAGTAATGCCAGCAAATGGCAGACGGGATTTAATTCGGCCTATAAAGGGTTAAACATACACTAACCTTAATCGGCTTCGGCGTGTTTCATGAGACGATTTCGGTGCACTGCTTTCTTGCTGGTGTGTTCATAAACGGCGGCAAGGAAATGTCGCTTGTCCAATTTTCCAGGCGGAAATACCTTATTGCTTTGTATGTCAAAATAGCAAGACGTAATTCGGGAAAATAGAAGATCACTTCCTCTCACCAACAAACTCACGAACTTACATCACTAAACTCTGCGTCACAGATCGGTAATTCATGGATCTTAAATAATCGTTTAGTGATGTAAATCGATTCATCTACATACCGCGAAAATAATCCACACGGCCAATACCATAATTCCAACTCATACAGTCCTTGCAACAGATCAAAACTTATAAATGCATTTACGATTTGGACCATGGAATATAAAAATCTACGCAAGAATAAGTACGGACTAATTTAAAAAAAGAGTTAGCAACTGAAAATTAGTTACGATGTGATTAATGAACTGTCTCTGGAGGCACTGAAGTTTGAAGTGAACCATGACGCACATGTCTACTGAAAACATGGAGATGACAGAGGTGTGTGTAGACTCCCCTTCATTCAAAAACGTATTGTACAGTTGACTTGCTGTGGACTGCGTTTGAAATGTGATGGCAAACGCGCAGAAACCAGATTTCGTCTTACGGCAAACGGACGAGCCCATTTAAATCGGCGGGGGCGTCAGTTCAGTCGACTATTGGCAGCCAAGGTGTGCGCATCAGCGGTAGTAATGCTGGACACATCATGTTCCGAGGTAGTGTGAAGAGTACTGGCTACCCACTCCATTCGCCAGTTTCCCCTTCACTTCCCCTCCCTGCGTCACTGTGTGTCATCACTTTTCAACTGGACTCTACCAATCTTTTGAATTTCGAATGTCTAACATCTCTTTCAACAAGGGGCTCTGGTGAATACGAATTTAATGAAAATCAGAATATAATTCATCGCCCAGAATTGATCCTCGAAGTTCACGTATATCACACAGAAAACACAGCGTAGCCTCGAAAGTTAACCTCTGGATATATCGTTCGTTACAAATCCGTCTGTTTTCCAGTTTTAACTATAATTTTTTCTCTGAAGAAATGTAAGAGGATTAAGGATATTCCTACGATAAGAATCGTGCTCGTATTAATCTACCAAACTATTGGCCACCCGAGCCATTTACCAGCGGCAAGTGATTTTTTTTGGGGGGGGGGGGGCTCAACGATTAAACAAGAAAATGTAACAGTATAACATGTATAATCAATTAGACATAAGAAGATAATATTTAAAAATTCAGTGTCAACCTCACAAAAAACATTACTCTGCATTATAAATACCAACCGCTTAAGACTGAACGGGAATAGTCGCTTGCCTTCATTTGGAAAATTACGGGGCACGGGGACGCACGTACGCACACAAAAAACATACACACACTGTGCGCGCGAAAAAATATACTTTTTTTTAAATGTTCAATGACGTTAATCAGTGTCTGATCCAACAAACTGCACATTCAATAATAATTTGTGACTTACGATCCTTCTAATTTATTATTTACTGTGCATGTTGTTGGGACAAATACTGTATAATCAATCTCTGTTGCACAGAACATGGCTTGTGTTAAACGTGGTACACAGTGTGCGAGCAATCTCACAAAAGGAAGAAAATAATTATGGCTAGCAGTACTAGTAAACAAAGTTAATACCTTATGAACTTCTCTGCCTCGACTGTAATAAAAATCTCTTTTTTCTCACACTTACAGATCTTCTTCCGGGTAAGGTGGTCTGAACCTGGGGATACGTAAAGCTGTATACTAAACAACGCACCGTATCAGCTACAACTGACACAAAAGGAGGTACATCAAGTTAATATTTCAGTTCAAAGGTTAAAACATATGAACGGAAAATTAATTTATTCGCTTTTGTTCCAAAGAAAACCAGTCGTGCACATAGGATTTACTCTTCTACATACGCATACATACACGTTACGCGTTGTGGTTACACTTTATGCACCAGTAGTCAGCTACAGGCACTCTTCTTCATTTTCTGAATCTTGCACCCTGCGATGACTCAAATAAAGATGCTGTATTGCCACTGCCATTAGGAATGTACAAGACAATTATCATGGCCGAATTACAACGGGAAACTTCAGCTTCTGGTCTATTCTGATGTTGCTTTATTGACAAAAAGCACAAATACCATACATAAAGAAGTTTTATTACATTCATTCCATTGACATATGCAGAATGCGACGATTCCTTGCCGTTCTCAGGAGCTTTTTCCACTCCTCTCTGTTGTATATCCTTTCCTTCCATTCTTTTCCACCAACCAGTCTTCCACCCGCCCTCACTTCATCTTGCCATTTATTTCTTGGTCTACCTCTCAGCCTTGTTGTTTCCAAATTCATGTATAATATTCTTTTGGGAATTTTATTTTCTTCCATGCTCTGTACATGCCCAAACCAACGTAATCTATTTAACCTTATTGTCCATGTTATAGTGGGTTTCTTAACCACTGCACAAATTTCTATTACATGCCAGTAATAAACAGAAATTCATCTCAAAGAATATAATAAACTTCACAAATTCTCCATGTCTGTCAATACAGTACATTGTGTCCTGCAGTCCATCATTTCGAAGTACACGGCATCCCACTAATAACATCCCCAAGCATGGCAGCTGTGCCAGAGTTGCATCACGTACGAAGCCTGCATCTGCTGTTAGAGAATATTCAAACTTTAGAGGGAAGGAAGTGACAGCAGGATGAAGAGTACTGCATGAGGAGGAGCTTCATAATTTGTAAGCTTCATCAGACTCTCTGGATAACGGAGACAAGATTGACGCTATTATACTTGACTTTTCGAAAGCTTTTGATTTAGTTCCGCATGGTCGGCTGCTAACTAAAATTGCAAACTCGGGCGTGGATTCTAGGGTAGTGGTATGGATAAGGGAATTCTTTTTATATCGCACGCAGAGAGTCAGGGTGGGAGGGCAACTGTCTGCAGAAGTTAGAGTAACGTCAGGTGTACCGCAAGGAAGCGTATTAG
>Ga0131853_10012086_pt1 | contig 15803 bp, 12 predicted proteins | sample TergutLab28metaG_FD_92764 | JGI IMG/M metagenome (GOLD analysis project Ga0131853, IMG submission 92764) | Labiotermes labralis P1 segment gut microbial communities from Petit-Saut dam, French Guiana - Lab288 P1 (version 2) (version 2) | ecosystem: Host-associated > Arthropoda: Insects >...
GTAATCAATAAGTGTGTAACAGCTGTCAAAGTTTCAAACTTCTCTTGCCATTATCTCCGTAACCGTTCAACTTTGGATATAGGTGTTTTGGGTTATATCGGTATACTTTAACATAAGGAACACCCTCCCGAAGTCTGGCACATTCCTCCTGGGACACCCAAGTAAATTGCCCTCTTTAAAGAGAGTTTTCTCCACTTGTACTTATTCCATTCACACTGTAAACTTTTCATAGAAGAAGTGATTTTTCCCTGCAGACAAAACACAGAGCTGCAGTTTTGTATGTAATGGTGCTTTGTTACTGGCTGTAACCCAAGCCTGTAATCATATGTAATCACTTTCATGGTTTGAGTTACAGCTTGTAATGCTCTGTACATAAGAATGTTTTGTGCAAACAGATTCAAACGTGGCATTTCAATCAAATTCATTACTCTTAGCTGAATTCACTACAAAGTTTTTGCCTGTATTTTCTATACTAATTTTATTTCCCAGAAATTTTAGTAAAGTACTGCACTCACTGACAAACTGTACAAAAGGCACATCTGAAATACTTTACGATAAATTCACATACTTTGCTGAACACAGTACCCATTACTTCATTTTAAATTTTGTATTTCTACATACTCAGGGCATTTTTAGTAAAACATGCAATCTTTTGGGGGAAAATATTTGAATGTCCTCCAAACATTGAGTAAGGTTCCTATTAAATGCCGTCACTGAAGTGTTATATGATTCACTTTCACCATCAACTACATTTAGTCTTACCTTGTTTGGTGATTCTGAAACTTTCTGGCATACAACAGTTTTCTTACAAGCACAATGGTACATGAAGAACCTGCTCTTGCCAAGTGTGTTCCATGAATACTGATTTCTTGCTCAGCATTGTACTTTTAGACTCAGTACTGTCTCACATTTTAAGCCAACACAATAAGTTCACAAATTATTTTTTGGTGAGGAAAATAGTAGCATCCACTACATATATATTATATCCTATTTGTCTTGAACTGAAGGCAGGTTATGTTTTATAGCCATCTGCTATGTAGTATGCAAGCTGACTGCACATTCAATATTAAAGGGCTATACAGGATGACAATTGTACACACAAGCAATTTACAGTGGACACAAATTATACAAATTTCGATCACAGCAAACTTAAGAGCTACAGTTAGTTGCAACACACCCCACTGAACCAAATGATAGATCACATTAATTACAGGGAATTACCATGAATCATTCTGTGTGACATGCACGAGTGGAAATTCACAGATAAAAGAAATGGAAATTGATGGGAGAGCAGTCAGAATGTGGTGTCACTTCCCACCATATGTTTCCCAAAACTAACACTGACTTTGCTTATCTGTACTTTGATCCATGGTGAAAACAACGCTGGAGACAAATCTTTAAGAACTGAAAGCATAATTTCATCAGTGCACATTGGCAACATATTTTATGAGTGGGCAAATGGTTAAGATTTTGATAAGATAACTTTTTGAATGAATAATTAATTGGATCATGGAATTTCTGTACTTCTCAGGCACAATTTTTTTTAATGGAAAATGTACATAGCCACCAGTCCTGTACAAACATTAAAATTTAAAATCCCCTACTCCCAATGATAAACTGTTACAGCTAAATCAATTTACAGTTGTCAGTCACACAATACTAGAAGACTTAAAATTCCTCTTCTTGAACAACAGTTACAAATGTGTTACAACACAATACATTCAAATCAACCCTGTAAACATTAACACCTATACTTCATGTTACAACTTCTTTTCTTATAATGCATTAACTTTGGACAAACATACAGAAAGGAAATAAAAACATAAGGACAGCACAAAAAATTTCCAACTGGTGTAACCACAGTCTTCTGGGATGTCACACTGTGCTGCTGCCAAAGTAGTTAGTCCTGTATTTACCCAAATGCAAGAAAACTCTAAACTAAGATGGCCCCCCCCCCCCCAAATAATACCAGTCTGCGAAGGGAAAATGTAATTATCCAAATCTAAAACAATACCCCAAAAATAAAATGTCTGATAAGCAAAAATATTACACTATTAATTTCATATACATAATACACACAGCACGTCAGATTATATCTACCTTTACCAATCAGCATCACTGTCTCCATCTTCACATTTAGTGCCTTACACTCATTCCTAACATTCCCATCATCTTCACTGTCATTCCAAAGTATATCATCACCATCAGTATCATCCCTTGCATCGGACATACAACACTTCTAAAAATCCTTCACGGTCACTTATGGTGAGATGAATTGCCATGCTGTTATGATCTATACCAACTAAATAATACATTTATATTTCTTAGTTTATGCACTTACTTTAACATATGCAGATTCACAATTTCCTCAACAGGTGATGTTAGTGGTGTTAAGAATTCAAAATATGTGTGTTCTGGATTTTTGTGTTGCATGTGTGGTCTGATCACACTTTGAGTTCATAGCTCGTTTTATGGTTTGTAATTCGTGGAATGGTCCAGGTTTTATTTTTTAGTCTTGTAGTTCATTTCTAATTTTTCAGTAGCCATTTTCATATTTCTACCCTTGGACTATATCTGTTCTCAGGTGGATATCTTAACAAGTTTACTGTTTCTATGGTGCCCAGTAACTCAGAATAACGCAAACAAAGGAATCCACCAGGCTAGGAGGTTCTTTGCCTGAAGATAGAAACAAGACATGAAATGCTGTGTTTCTTTAAGAAATTAAACAATGTCTGAAAAAATAAGATTGTCAGTTAACAATACTCATGTTCTGTTCTTGCTTTTGTCTGCACAGGACGAACTGGTGAAGCAGGCCTTGGTTTGGCTCCACATTGTCCAATTCAGAGTGATATGCTTTGGTGTGGTCCAGTTCAGTGCTTCATATGCAAATTTGAGATGACCTCATATACTTAAGCAGAAAATTTAAGGAAAAAACCCTCATCTTGCATTTGTATAAATATAGTAATTCCTGACATTCTGAAAGATCACATTCTTCAACTCAGGGTAAGGCAGTAAAAGAAGTCACTCCTAATCGCTTGACCCTGAAGGCACTACAAACCTTCAAAACACAGGGAACTACCTACTCAACAACAAAGTGACATCCCAAATCTTTGGTAGAATTCTTCTCAGTTAAGGCTATGAGAATCTTACTCTCAAGTTCCACAGCAACAAACTTTAATATTCATCTCCTGTTTCAATGCAGAAGTTCTTTCATCAAAATTCTCAACTGATATGTGCAGGAAAGAGAGCAAAGACCTGAATATGCCACAGTGTTATGTTATATGTATGCTGCCTAACAATTTTTGGAATGTTCAAGCATGTTGGCAACAGTGACTTGGTCTTCTGTGTCTCATTTTAATAAAACGCAAACTGTAACTCTAAGATGAGAGTAACACCAACACAAATAAATGATAATAGCTAGAATTGTTAAAATTATAAGTACATGAAACGAAAAACATAACTGCACTAAACTATCACATATTAGTGCAAGCAGGAAAAATTTCATGACATGAGAAAGCATTTGATTAGATTTTAAAGTTGTCTTTTAGTTCAAATATGATTTCAATTAACTTACTTTGTAAATTTCTAACATAAGAATGCTGAAGGTTTAATTTTATATCCTCCCCACATTCCAGATGTGAAGTGGTAACATTTCAAGTTGGCTTGTGGCTGCAAGGGTAATGCTTAGGTACAGGCAAATGAGTGGGTGAAAAGTGTGTTTCCAGTCACGAAACAAGTCAAATTCTGAAAAAATATTTACAAATCCATTACCTCCAGCATTTCTGCATGCAAACGCCCCTGCAAAGCAGCCAACACATCTGGGCGCTGCAGGACTTGTTCTGTGATGCCATCTACACCAGTTTGTTCTTCTTCTTCTTCATCCACAATTTCATATCGCGCATCCTCGAGTATTTCTTGCTCTGACATGGTTTATACCGGACTGAAACATGACATAACTATTACGTGTGATTTGGCATTTAGAATGACAAAAGCGTACTTTCCACAGAAAACACACTCAAGATGAAATTCTACAATCTTCATAGACTATTTCCACTGCACTGTGCACATACACAACAAAAAGGGAACAAGTTCTGCTTTATTACGTCTCTCTTTCAAGGGTCATGGTCGATCCCAACTTCGGATATATTAACAAATTTACTACAACTAAACTTTCTACTCTAAACTCCTTTAGACATATGCATTATTCATTACAACCGGGTAGTATACTAAAAGACTGATTAATCTTGCTAATATAAAATAACACTTAGAACGTCTACCGTCTTCATGCATGTGGATACCATTTTCAAGTCACATTTTGCACTTTAAGATACTTAAAAATAAAATTAAAACAACAAGCCACGGTAACACATAAACGTGCACTACAACTATAACATAATTATCTTATAAGATCATATAATCCCCCGCTGAAATATAAATTTACGTCCCTTCTTTGTCTCACCTTTTTACCGCTCACACACTTTCAGAGAAGTATAGGCGAAATATTCACCCAACAGGGTGTCCAACATTACGTCTAAAATATCAACCAACAAAAATATATTTACGCTACAAGAAATGTTTTATCTTCAATAAATGTTAAAGTGATTAAAACAGAACAGTTTTGCTGTAGTTAAGTGTTTCAAAACATATCCATGTTTGCTAAAAATATATGTTAAAGGCAACATAATTGTGGTACTGACCTCACAAGCTGCACGGCAACAAACGCGGTTCCCTAGTTCTCCGCTCGTCGCTGTCACTAGTACATGATGTTTAGCGCAGCGTGGAGGGGTAGGATGTATATGCTGGCCAACTGACTTCGCTAGTACCAATTATTCAGTATTTTTATTCTATCTGTAACGAGGCCTGCGTTTTCTCAAATCATACTAGTGAAAAGCAGCATGTTTCAGCGTTCCTACAAAATCTGTGCTTATGTAAAAGCTAACTGATATTACGTTAACTGAGCGCGAAGTATAAGTACATTGTCATCCTTCTCCTCAATATCCAAAATAACTTGTCTATATCCTAGACATAAAAGTTGTAATATTTTGAAAACATTTCTTTTGGCAGAAAGACTACAACTGAGACCGCGACAAGCGAATTCTGTATGACCGGCTTCACGGTTGTGGGTTTATTCTTTGTATAGATTGGGTTCAAAACTTGACTTTGAGATCGGTATTCTTGACTGAAGTTTTTCATGGTTTTCTTCAAAAAATTAGGACCTCTATATGATGCCACATCTTGGAATTCAGTACTGATGCTGAGATCACGGCCCTTGAAAATGTACCTTCTTCATCTACATGGGGAGACCGCGGTGATGTGCTACAAATCGGAAGGTCGCTGGTTCGATTCCATATGGCGTCATTGGAATTTTTCATTGACATAATCCTTCCGATCGCACTATGGCCCTGGGGTCGACTCAGCCTCTAACAGAAATGAGTACCAGGAGTATTTCCTAGGGGTAAAGGCGGCCGGCGCGTAAGGCTGACAACCTTACCAACATCCTGGGCCATTGTCACATAATCTGGGAACCTTAACTTCCTGGAACCCTCTGGGCACCTCGTGCCTGTAATGGGACTGATTTACCTTTTAATACTACATGGCATCCAATCCCACAATCATCAGAGTAATTTACAAGTATATTCCAGCAGTTCATCCTCAACTCACAACACACTTAGGTAATATATAGAATTTCACCACAGCGATATCAAAGTAAGTAATTTCAAACTAGATGCTCTGTCTGTAATTTTGAGTCAGTCATACTGATGATTATAAAAGTAAGTTCTTTCAAAACTAGATATATAACCATTTCAGACAGACAAAAAGCTATATCTGGAAGTAACCTGTGACAAGTATATTCAGGGTTAACATGCATTCCCCATTTCCGAAACATATCCTCTTTCTGATACAAAATTATGATTGAGCAGATTTTCTTTCCAAGGTGTAATGTCTGTGCTCTTGTTCACCAACCTTACCAGAAAGAGAAATAATTTATATATATATTATGGCTGATGTGTGACGAAGTGCTAGTTTTCCTTGGGTTCATGTGCCAAGACCAGTGAATTCACATGAAAAATACAATCCAAGGCAAAGAATAATTTATGCCATTTTACTGTTGGCATATGACTCATACTTTTCTACAATAATATTACTATGATTTCTCCCGTTCTTTTAATGTCCTTCAGTCACTTCAGCATTGGTATTACTGTAAGGGTAGTGAATAGGGCTTTGTGCGGTTGAGGATGTATGGTACAAAGGTTATGAAGTGGAGGGAGAAGGAAATAATTCAAAACGGCCAACAACTACATTTAGCAATTGAATAAATACTCATGCACACATGATTCAACTGCAACTAGTGCTAAGTTCTGAAATAACACACTGTTAACTGTACATCATGACATCAAATGGATGGTGTTTCAGACTGATCTGAACATTTTTATACTGCTCTCCTGTTATGTCATAGAAGTCTTTCCAAGATTAAAAAATTAGATTTTAATAATCAGATACTGAACCATTGCTGTCTGTTGTCATGTTTCTGGTGAAGATACTTAACGTAACATTCAGCTGAATATGGATAAAGCTGTTTTCAAGGAATCATTATTAACAACCGGCAAATCCTTTGTTACCCAGTCAAAGCATGATATAATAATAACATGTTTCTTTCCCTGCCTTTTCTCTCTTTTATTTATTACAGGCTACAATACTCATAACACAGCTGTATGTATTGTATGGCTTAAACGCCGCAGCATTTCTCATAGTGTATGCACCAATCAGAGGAGTATCTCGATTACAGACACAATTAAGCATTAGGACTCAGTATTATAATGTATTCATAGATATATTAAATCTAGGTCATAAGGAAACAGTGAGAGGTTTAATACCTCGCTGTTTTCTATAGTTTTACTATGATTCTGTTATCAAGTATTACACTCACAGGAATGAGAATATATTGTAATATGTCTTGACAAATATAGGCATACATAGTTTCTTAAGTTAACCTGTATAGTTATAGCTAATTGTGTATATTAAAATGTATGACAATTGTAAAGCTATTACCTATGACATGTTCTATATCCTAAGGGTTGACTTAACCCGGTATGGATCTACAGAATGAAAATAAATGAATGAATGAATGCGAGACAAGGGCAGGTGTCCTAAAATGAAGGGTCCACACTCTCTCAAAGATTTCACCGTCACCCATCCTTCGGGTTATTAATAAACTTTACATTGTCCGAGTTGTTAAATGGCTGCTTATGGTGACTGGATAACTTCACATGTCATACATGCGCTTGATGTTACGGTTTTACTTATGGCTCTTGTACTTATACATCTGCTTTATTATGCAGCCAAACTACGAGTATCGCACACTTTGGGAAATTTCCCAAAGCATGAGGAAGCCTGTGGCTCTAAAGGTTTCACCAAACGACTGTATCACTCGACACTTTCCCTCCCCATATCCAGCTGAACTCTGGAGCGTGCAACTAAGCAGAGACTATTGCCATACGGTAAGAAACCTGGGCAGCCAATCACAATCGAGGCGGTCAAGTCTTCCAAACCTTGCTAGTACACTCAGTCCACCCACAATCAATTGGACTGTAATGTGTAAATCCTGAGCCAGAAACAATGTAACGAGTCGTTCGTTGTTTCCCCACATTTTTGCATTCATAGCGTTTTTCTGTCGTCAATATATTAGTCACGCACGCCACATAAACATTAGACAGACACCAAATAAGTTTGCTTAATTTGAAGTCAAAACATGAATTAACGTTCATTAATTTTCCGAGGTTTGTCGCTAACTAGCTGCGCCACGAAAGTCTGATATTGCAAAGAAGCAAAACTCGTCAAACATATCAATATTTGCCATTATGGTCTGAGTAAATTCGAAATTTCAGGTAGCAGTGCAGCGACACACTAGATGATCTGTGGCAGCGACGGTAGCGACACAACGCGGACACTTAGAAAAACATAAGTTTGGTGTTTGCACTGTAATGGTCTCGACCAGAGTTTAAAAAAAAATCTTTGTGTATTATTGTTTGATGACATTAGCGTGTACTTGTGGTCTAATGCCAACGTGTATATTTCGAGATGATCTGATACGAAGACTGGTCAGTACATGTGTACCGACTGCACTTTTTTTTGCCCATTATAAAAAGGACAAACTTTATTGCTGTTGAAGATATGTGACTGTTCCCGTAGTGACAGTGTGTATCAAATTTAGCAATAATTTCATTCTGAAATGTCAGTATGGCACGACGCGTAATTAATAATGACATCAGACGTCTTCTGCTGTGGAGATGTAGGTATTTTGAAGTGAGACGTTTGTATGAACAAGGTCAGTGTCCAGAACCATCAGTACGAGAATACTTCTATTACATTGATCATCAGGGAATGCTATTCCTTGATGATAGTCGGATGAAAAATTTCACATCTTGTTTCAAGGATAAAAAGTTTCTTGAATTCTTTTTCAAAAGGTTGAGACTGAATACAACAGGACGGTATATGAAAGAGTTTCCTTACCTCTCAGTGTGTGGGCGTGAACGAAATTTTATTCGTTGTGATGATTATCCCATTGTGTTTACACATGTTATACATGATACTGCAAGTGGACAACTTGAACCTCGACTGAGCTATGGACATGCAGGAGATTTGCTGAGTGTAAAATTTGAACCATGGAAGGTTTTCATGTCGCCAGAAACTGGGCGAGTTTATCATCCAGCACCCGAACTCGCAGGAGGTGTTGGATTGGTGAGGTCCAAGCTGGCCATTGATTTTAGTAAGTGGTTTGAGTTTGATGATGAACACAGAAGTCCAACTCATTTAATCTGGGATGACAGGCAATATAAACTGGAAAGGGATTGGTACTATAAAGCATTAGGGAAAAAGCCATGATAATTGGAGTTAGCATGTATCTTGTTGGTAGATAATGACTGTACAAGTAATGGAGTGTTGTAAATATATCCTTTGACATGTTGTTGTGTCTGTAAACATGAAACATACATTACCAAAGCCATATGTTTCATAAATCCAGTAGCATATCAATTTCATTTGGGGTTCAGGTATTTATAAAACCAATGAACTGTTATTTGTAAAGTATTTTTGTGTTTCAAATTTGCATCTTGAACATGAAATGTACCTTACCAAAGGAATATAATAAAACCAATAGCATATCAGTCGTATTTCATAGCAGGAGGATGGATATGTTTAAAACAACCAGTGATTTAAAAAATTTATTACATAACTTACAGCCCAGCTGTATTTATGTGAATGTTTCCCGATCCTAAAACTATTTCTACCTCGAGGCCTACATTCTGCTGGGGAGTGGAACCATGTCACTGGTGACTGGTCACCAACATTTTGAGACATGATATTGGAAGATGGACATTTTGACCTTCAAAGATGAGACCACTGCATAATCTCAAAATGTTCGTTGCCATCACCTAGTGACACAGCACCAAAACCAGAAGAATGAAAACCCCATTTGCACCAGTGTGAAAGCCTAAAAGTTTTTTTTACCACCCCTCTAAGTAGAGCTGTGAATGATGTATGTGCCACACATTTCAACTTGAATGTAAAGATTTTGAAGGACAATATAAAAACCGTGGTCAATCATAGTCATGTTTGAACACATGGCATATATACTTAAGCAGGCTGATTAAGGAGAGTAAAGATTTTTAAAGACCTAAATTTACTCTGTGGGTCAGAATCCTCTTTGAGAAGATAAGAGTTGTTAGCTAGTTCTGAAGCATCCATGACTAGTCCCTGTTTGGAGCCACATGAATCCATTCCAACCCTTCAACCGCATTTAAGATCCATTATAATAAGCATGACCCGTGCTCTTATGACCTCATTGGTTCCTTGAGGTCTGTCATAGCTTGGGTCCTTATTTCCCATAAGCACAGGGCACTTCCCTCCTTGGAAATGCCTTGTGAAAATGGGTAAATAAATGAAACACAATACTCACATTTCCTCTCTTATAAGGTGGGCAAAAATGTTTCAGTTTGTAAGTTACGAATAGAAAGTAAAGAAGTTTAACAGATTTTATTTAAGGAATTATGTTGACAGGACATCAAAGATGAAGGGCAGTCTGCTTAACAGTGACTGGCTGAAGATTCTTAAAATAAGGATCTAGTGATGTCTGAAGAAATGCTGTTCACATCATAGAAAATCTTGTAGCCAATATCAGCATTTCATAATTTACAATTTTCATGCAAATTCTTACAAAGACCATTTCCTTAAGAATATCAGTAACTAGTTAACCAGACTATAAGGGATCATATTCATAGTCATCACTATGAGAACCATGAATGTTGCAAACTAGCACTGGTTTGATTCTGAATTTACTGGTGGTATAGATATGTGGACAAATGGATAATACCATAAACCTTATAAAATGAAATGACTGGAAAATGATGAATGTGAAATGATTTGGAAGTCTTAATGTATTCTTGTCTGTGCATTAACAAACAATTAAAATAATAAAACCAACAAATGCACTAATATTAAAATTATATTTTATATGCAATTTGTTGTAACTCTGACAAGTCTTGATCATCATCAGGGAGTTCATGTGCATAAGATGTCAATGGATATTATAGAATTTGTCTGTAGCAGCATGTAGAAGTGGTCAGAAAGATGTGGTTGTTATAGTTTTTGTAGAATTTTACAATGGTTCATATCAAGGAGACATCCAGTTTATGTTTTGGTAGCCAACATCTCCTTGATATGAACCATCATAAAAACCTATTAAAACTACAACCACATTTTATGGACCAGTTCTGTACACTGCTACAAACAAATTTTATATATGTTTTAATGAGGATGAACAAGACAGAGCAATACATTTTGGAATTATGACAAATTGTGTATGAAATATAATTTTAATATTAGTTCACTTGTTGGTTTTATTGTATGAAATGATTTGGAAGTATTTGTGGACCAATTCAGGTATTATCCTGCAATTTACTGGGAGGGATTAAGTAAAACCACAAACATTTTCAGATAAGTGGCATCGTGGCCAGAATTCAAACTGGGCACCTTACTCCACAAATCTGCCTGATTGAGGGACATACAGGGAATTCATCTGAAAGTGGCAATCACGTACGCAGGAACTTGATAGGACACAGCATTACTTGTACACTGCCAGATTATTGTAGCATACCCAGTTATATTGTGTCATCTGAAAGCAGTCACATGGTCATGTTTCATGTCCTGGGTGTAACATGTGAATTGTTACTTAAGGTTCATGAATATACATACAGTGTAACACAAAGGATTTGTATTGTACAAACCTTACAAGGAAAAAGTCCTATAAAAAGTATCATAAGAAGTTTAGAAGATTGTTTCATGGTGTTTTAGGTCCTTTAAAATCAACAATACGCATATATTAACACATTGCCATCGGGCTGGTCTTTTAATTAAATACCCCCTGGTGACTGGACGTTTTAAACACTTTTAATGTTCATTCCCATAAAATTTTGCAGGCTTATCGTTCTAAAGTAAGGTTCAAGAGCGGTCTGTCTGCTTGTAACTTGAGATGCGGAACATCCTGCATGAAGCTGACGATGACCTTGAAGTGATCAGTGTGTCAGACCAGCTCGAAAACGCGCGTGTTGGACGTCGTGTAAGATAAACGCAGAAATGCAGGGCCCGTCAACAACGCATGGGTGAGCAATCACGCATTTCTGCGTGAGCCGACGCCAATGTGTTAAATGGCAAAGATACTTCAAACAAAGGTTCCATGTTAATGAAGAAGTAACAGCAAACATGTTTATTGAATTTAACAATTTTCCAACTAGAAGTGACTTATTCAGTTTATTACATTACTGTAGGCAGCTCTACATGTTTCAGGTGTTGACACCCATCATCAGGAGCTCGTACAACTGTTAATACAGCTTCTGGTATTGATTAACCAGATCTACTACCATCTGCTTTCGTCGTTGAGTTGGAACTGAATCAGTTCGAACTCAACAACGAAAGCGGATGGTAGTAGATCTGGTTAATCAATACCAGAAGCTGTATTTACAGTTGTATGAGCTCCTGATGATGGGTATCAACAACCTAAACATGTAGAACTGCCTACAGTAATGCAATAAATTGAATAAGTCACATCTAGTTGGAAAATTGTTAAATTTGATTCATGATGCACGGACCCATGTATATAAAAAAGCAAACATGTTGTTTCAGAAGAAAGATTAGCCGATATTGGAGGGTGATTAGAACCACCTCCACTAAAATCTGAAAATGGTTATAAGTGGAAACCACTGTAAAACATCACCTTTACATGTGGTCAAAAACTGTTTCATTTGAAACCATAAGAAATTACAGATTTGAAAAACTCCAGCAGGCAGACTGTGCTGTGGCGGTACACCTTTATTTCTGTGAAGAATTATGTAGTGGTGAAGTCAATCCAGTGCTACTTTATTGTAAAGATGAGGCACAGCTTTACTTAAATGGCCACATAAATACAGAGACTGTAGATAATCTTATATTAATATATGAGCTTCCACTACATGACATTAAAGTTAGGATATGCTGCACCAACACCGCAAAAAAAATAGGGGGACCCCCCCCCCCCCACCCACGTCTTTTTGGACACAGTAAAATTATTAATATACATTGGAGAATTTTTTGCACAACTTTATAAAAATTCAAGAGATGAGAGAGAGAACAGTTCTTTCAGCAAGATGATGCAACTATGCACACAGCCCATAATTCATTGGCTGCCTTATGTAATGTTTTGGGGACTGAGTAATTAGTCATTATTTGTGGCCTGCTCATTCACCCAGTCTGACATCATGTGAGGGGACGTTTGAAAGACATACAGGAATGGTCCACATACAGACAAACTTACAGCAATAATCAAACAGTATACATAATTTTTAGATTACAATTTCAGTTGTTAATAATTTAATTTAATGGAGTACATCGTGTTGTGTTTGTGGAATCCAATCATTTACTAATCCTTTGAACACTACCTATTTACTTTTGAAAGAGCTACATGTTTCAGTCATTTATGACCATGATTGGGCCAGCAACACATCAAGTTAAAATTGAGTACATACATATTCACTATATGGTTTCAATGTGTGGGATATCACAAGTTTACAATGTTCGTTAAAATTTGAAACTAAAATCTGGTCATGTGGTAGCTGATGGCTGTAAAATTATTGTAGGTCTTGTTCAGATGTATAATGGTGAAGTTAAAATATTAAACCTTAAGACCAACTTTAGCAACATATCAAAAAGGAATCTACAGTTTTAGCATCAAGTTCTTTAACAATCTGCCTTCTCATATCAAAAACTTGTCCACTAATACCAAACAATTTAAATCAATATTAAGTTTCTTATATTCTACAGAATGTCTGAGAAATAAATAAATAATACTTATATGTAAAGAAATTTGAGCTACTTAATATAATGTAGATCTGATATTATTATCTACATTATATCAAGTAGCTGAAGCCTTGACTATAATTTATATATATGTAAGTATTATTTAATAATTTTATCTTACAATTTAATATTTTAACTTTACCATTATACATCTTAACAAGACAATTATTTTACAGCTGTCAGCTACTACACAATATTTTACAGATTCATGTTGTAATAAATAAACATTTTAAACTCGTGGGTTCCCACAGAGTGAAAATATATGGTGGATAATATATGTACTGCATTTTACCTTACTTTAAAATATTGTGTTGATGAGCTGATTCATAGCCATAAAAAACTGAAACATGTAGTTATTTCTAAATGAAACGGTAGTTGTGTTTGATGGATGGTAAATGATTTGTTTTTGAACATTTCAGTAACTTGTTCTCCAGGTGTCAAGCATATCTTAGGGTTGAAGGAGGCAATTTTCAACACATGCCATTTGTGCAGCAAGTTATATAATAGAGATTGTTAACATACAGTCTGTGAGGGGGTTCTGAATTTAGCTGGATATCCTGTATACTAAGGATACACAAAGAAAGAAATGTATGTTGAAATAAAATGAAATTCTTTTCCAGAAATTAGGAGACCAAATTCTGAAATGTCTTCATTTTACTTTCAGTTGGCTTAGAGAATTTTTTGCACTCTGCAAATGGAAATATTTGGTAACACACACTGATTTGTAACTTAAGTAATTAACCCTTTAAAGACAAATGGCAGACTGCTTTATTTAAAGACCCAGTTCATACCATGCAGTAAACACTTTTCATCTCGGTTATAAAAACCAATCAGTTTATGATGTAATTGGCACAGGTCACTGTTTGTTCTCAGATAAATACAAAACAGATAAATACAGTGTGGGCAGAGCATACATTTGTTGCATGTTAAACCTGTTGGTGTAGCATGAAAAAAGTAGGCTTTAAAAGGTTAACAACATGAAGAAGAGTGCTTCGTGAGAAGCTACTGGTTCCACAGTTAGTCAAATTCCCTGCAGTTTATAGAATCTGAAGGTTCATCACCGTGTTCACAAGAGTCCACCACTTGTTCCTGTCCTGAGGCAGATCAATCCAGTTCACACTCTGTCCTGTTTCTTTAAGGTCCATTATATTATTATTCTCTCATCAGTGCCTAGGTTTTCTAAGTTGTCTCTTCCCCTCAGGTTTCCCCCACCAACATCCTGTTTGCTCCACTCCTTTATCCCATACGTGCCACGTCTCATTCTTCTTTATTGATCGCCCAAATATTTGGTGAGGAGTAGAAATCATGATGCTTCTAATTATGCAGTCTCCTCAAGTCTTCAGTTACCTTGTCCCTTTTAGGCCCAAATATCCTCAGCATATGTCCCTCCTTCAATGTGAGAGACAAAAGTTTCACATCCATATAAAACAGGCATTATAGTTCTGATTATTTTAATCTTTATATTTTTGGATAAGAAACTTGAAGACAAAAGATTCTGGCATTCCCTGAGTTCAATCTCCTTTTAACTTCTTTATGAATGTAATTTTGATTTGTTAGGGTTAAAGTACACCATTTATTACACCACATAAATGCACATTCATTTTAATATGTTCCATATTCCATGCATTAATTAGATATGTAAAATGTATAAACAACCAACAAATGCACTTTATTTTTATGATGTGTTTTATTTATATGTTCAACATGTTTTGGCCATCTTCATGGTGATGATACAAGAATACAACTGCAGTTAAATGTGTCACCATCAATCCATAGTGTTTAAAATATATACAATTTAGGCCAGATGTGTGTGTGTGTGTGTGTATATATACATATATGTATATATAGTATTATGGAGTGATTGTGACACTTTTAAGTACAATTGTATTCTTGTGTCATCACCCTGAAGATGGCCGTATTAGTGGCCGCAACATGTCGGTGAGGATATTATAAAAAAAATGCACCACAAAATTAAAGTGTTTTTGTTTTATAAATGCACAGTCTTCACTAAGACAAATATTAAAGGAGCATCTCCAGCATGTTTCAATACTGTACATTTAGTAGGTGTAATAAATGGTGTACTTTAATGTAAAAATCCATGGCATGGACAGTTTTAAAAATAACTTTAAAACTGTTACAGTTGTTTGACAATATATGAACTTTACCACATTTCCAGAGGATTTATTACCTATCTTTATGCTGTGATTTTATTGTGCATCTGTTCATGAGACATGAATGTATACTAGGAAAAGGTATGTAGTCAAACATAACTTAATCACTGAGTTGTATTTAATGACTGTGATGGAAACAACTACATGTTTCGGCCTGTATTGGCCATCATCAGGTTGTCTAGGGAACTTAAGGGCTAGCTATATGCATGCGTGCGCGCGTGGTGTAGAGATCTCTACATACGCATA
>Ga0131853_10012087_pt1 | contig 15801 bp, 16 predicted proteins | sample TergutLab28metaG_FD_92764 | JGI IMG/M metagenome (GOLD analysis project Ga0131853, IMG submission 92764) | Labiotermes labralis P1 segment gut microbial communities from Petit-Saut dam, French Guiana - Lab288 P1 (version 2) (version 2) | ecosystem: Host-associated > Arthropoda: Insects >...
GATCTCCAGGAGGTGGGATGTGGGTATATGGACTGGATTGGGCTGGCCCAGGATAGAGACAGGTGGCGGACGCTTGTGAGTACGGTAATGAACCTTCGGGTTCCGTGAAATGCGGGGAATTTCATGACTAGCTGCAAACCAGTTAGCTTCTCAAGAAGGACTCTGCACCATGGAGTAAGTGAGTAACGGTCATATAAAGTAAACATGTCGCGAATTAAAGACATTTCTCGATTATTCGTTTAATAAAAAATAAGTAAACTTCAAAGTAGCCATTACAGAAATGTTTCGACGGATCCCCTGGGAACTGGTCGTGGGTCCCGTGGGATCCGTGGAGCACACTTTGGGAACCACTGTGTTAAGCCAAACGTGCAAATTCGTACGTAGGATGCTGAAGATGTCTTCGAGTTGTTGAAGTCCCATGACAGAATCTGACGCTCCACCATCCTGTTGAAATTCGGAAGCAAAGCGCCCTTGAAGAAGGTGAGGAATCCGAGACTTAGCCTAAGGAGAGGGCCGTGATTGCGAATTGTCTGAGGGACTTGGGTTTGTTGAAATTGACATCAAGGTGTTTGAGGACATCGACAGAAGCGAACGGCGAGCAGCAGCAAATAGACGAGGCGTTTTGAGGATGCTCGCATAGTATGAGGAAATTCTTAAGGAGAAGAAGCCATTTTCTTACCAGACTTTAGACCTTGATTTCTTGAAGTCATCTTCAGGTACTCGCGCATCGCCACCCACAGGCCCGTTGTTGGCCAGTAGAGATGATGATCCAGCTGACCCACATATAATTCGAGGAAATCCCTTCTCCTTTAATTGTCATTTATTTTTAAATTATATATATATATATATATATGCATGGTCAAAACAACCTTCCCAATTTTAACATTGCATTTGTAGGGCAGTGTGTCTGGACTAACGTCACCAGTATCGGAACCACTTACAACGTAACTTCGGGTTATGAATATGTAACTGGCGTTTATTATAATGCGTGAAATATACGTACGTTTTAAAGCTGTTTGTAGTCAATATTTTAAGTGCAATTTTGTAATGTAATGTAATGTAACATGCTGTAAGGTAGTAACCATAGATCCTTCTGGCACTGTGTCAATGTTAGACGCAGAGAGAGAGTTCTAGAAAATAACTACGTTTTAATCTGGATATTTTACACAGCAACACAAGCGTGTTGATTCCTTAACAAAATATCAAGACACTAATTTTACCTGAAATTAGCTTGTTCATAATTGGCAACATATATGCTGAAATCGACCGCGAAATGCAGTTAATCACAGTGAAACATTAGGTATGTCGAAAATTAAAGTTATCTAGGATGGTAACGCTGTATCGACTGGTAACTGCAAAGCTTCCGACGCGTTAAGGGGGGGTCAAGCAGTCGAAAACTTCTGGAATTGCTTGGCCATGAAGGTGAAGGCACTGCGATCGTTGGGAATGTGGTGACTATCTACAGGTCGAAACAGCGTGACTTCCCAGAAGACTTGAATGTTCAACAGCACCGCTTTGGGAACCTGAACTGTCGCATCCAGGAATGATAGACGTGATCTTAGACCATAAAATACAAACGATTATATAGCAGAGAAAGTGAAAAAGGTGATGGGCACCTAGCAGCTTAGTCCTGACTTACATTCAAGTTCGAATCTCGTTCGGGATACCTGCTACTCTGACCAAAGTTACATGTGTTTTTCCTCAATTCCTCCAGGCAAATTCCGGGATATTAATACTTGGTGCCTCACATTAGAGTTCGGCCATATCCTTCTGAATCCTTTCTGCTTCATTGTTCAAAATCATCGTGTCGTTCCACGGTGTGTATTCAGAGCTACTCCCACTGACACTGTATGCGCATACATTTTCACTTGGATCGGCATAGAAGCGACCCCAGGCTACCGCGTAGAGATGCCGGCAACTTACCGCCCAATCCGTAGTAGTGCCGAGGTGTGACTTATACATGTCATTTAATATACTTTGCATATTGAACTGTAAGATGTCACGATAGGCATGACACACAGTTGCTGTGCAGTATATGAATCGTGTACAGAAATTTGGTACGTAAACGTTTTCGAAAGTGTGTACTTCGAATACCGAACAGGAAATGTGACAGTAACATTAAGATATAGACTGCCGTAGAGGTCTGGTTACGGGTTGGGGGTGAGGGGGGTGACTGGGGTTCGTGTCCAGCGAGGGGCTTTTGTAGTAGCCGTGTTGGAATACGTCTTGATTGGCTAATACGGTACGCTGCTTATACAAGGTCACAGACGGACGGCAATGTCCTGCACATAAGACGTTCTACAGTTCGATCATCAAACGTAAGAATAATTGGAATGTACAGTGAAAGAACTCGAGGCTGATCGTTCCGACAAATATTTCCATACATACCCTCGGCAGGTCATCAAACTCTCGCAGCTTATCTTCATACATGTGTAGAACTGTTTCGTAAGAATTAGTCATGCGGAAAACAGGTCTGCGGTGCATATATTGAATTTTAACCTTTTGAAACCCCTACTTCGACTAAATGACATTTAAAAATTCAATTCTGACAGAAAGCACTGCGTTCTCATTACAAAGATTAATCAGATAATGTTGTTAGGGAAATGGACCCTGTTAATTGGGCCCATACGAAAATCATGATACCTTCTGTAAGCGAAATGCATCTGTTTGAATTATAAAGCAGGCAGTACATGCAACCACTGTGCTTTAAAGAGTTCAGTGTCTGTCGCGAGGACACCTTTCGTGGGTCGTGAATGTAAAATAGGTAATTATATTTTATGAATTCGCCTGTCCGAAGATCGAAGATGCTGTATGTCCATTACGTAACTCTTTGTATTGTGGTGCAAGGCAAATTCACGATTCTTGGCGTATTCAAAGTTTCCTGTTGCATTGATTTCTGGTTGCGCGCATCTGGTAGTATTATTGTAAAGGTCTGTGTCTGTGTGCACATCGGGAAGTACAGGTATGGCTCGACTTATTGGCCTCAGTACTAGATGGGAGTGAGTGGTTAGCTTTATGGTCTGGCCGCTTTATCCTCGGCGCAAGAGCTTCTGGTTACATTTGGATAGGATGCAGGGTGGGCTCCACAGCCGGTATGAACATTGTGATGGAGAAAAAATGTCCTGTCCTTGCCGGGAAATGAACCACGACTCCTCGGTCATCCGGCCTGAAGCCTAGTTACTGGACAGACCACATTAGTGCTGTTGTTGTCTGAGCTGTTGAAGAACTTATTGCGTAGGCCAAAGTAACAGTTTTGTGTTCAAGAAATATGTCGCATCGTCACCATGTTTGCAATCGTTGATATGTCAGCTGTATTTCATACGCATTTTCTTTTGTCTTTATGGTTTATTCTCGTGCCAATTTCATATGCCAGTTCTAATCGTTTGTTGGTTATTCCATCGAACGAAGAGATAAGGAAAACCTTGCACGGCCGCAGCTTGTTATTTTACATTTTACGAAGATTTCACCGTATTAAAAGCTGCATCATTTCGTGCATCATTACCGCACCCATAATTTGTTTTTTACTTGTGATGGGACATAGGTATGGTGTGCGGTTGCACCCCTCTAGTGGCGTAACTTTCATATCAGGTTTCGCGAAAAACGGTCAGAATTTCCAAAGTTGTATGTGGGACATACACAGGCACACGCACACAAATATAGAAAGCATGGTGATATACAAGTTCTCCTTCTGACTAGGAAGGAATGTATGGCGAGAAGTAAACATATTGTGACTCCAGGTGTTTATGTGTGTAATGTGCTTGTCCCCCCGTTTCAACGTTTGAACCACTTGTACCACTGGAGGATGCCACAAACACCTACTGACTGCACAGCATTGAAATTTTATGCAATCAGTAATGGCGAACGCTTGCGTAGGGTCGAACCGATCCTACCGGAAGTCGTGAAAGGAGGTAAGCCCGGAGATCTTGGAAAAATATAACAATTTTATTGATGGCTTTTTAGAATGTAAACTAGAAACGAGGTTATTTTTAAAGTTGGACATCCCGTTGGGTTTTCGTTTAATTAAAGGATGAAAAGCCGATAATACAACTTTGTTTTTTTTTTTTGTGTGTGTTTATTGCAACTTGTTTCGACCCTCATGGGACATCATCGGGCTAAATACTTATTAAGCGCGCAAAAGGCTATAGCTTCGACCAAACTGAGAACTCAGTTTTTGCAGTTTAATTTTGTTTAATATGTTGTTTTTTTTGTGACTGATTAAAATTTCGTATTAAAAAGAATATAGTGAACATAGTATATATGTGGTGTCTTGGCGTGGTCAGATGGAGTAGGACGGGATATTCAGCTGTACATATACCTCAATTTCCAATATTTATTTTAATAGCAAATTTTAATTAATCACAAAAAAACAACATGTATTACACAAAACAAACAAAATTGTAAAAACTGAGATCTCAGTTTGGTGAAAGCAGTTGTATAGTCTTTTACGTGTTTTAAAATGTATTCAGCCTGATGATGACCCTTTAGTTTCGAAACATATTGCAATAAATACTACAAAAACAAAGTTGTGTTAATGGCGTTTACTCACTTAATTAGAAACTTGATTGCATGCGTAAGTATTCGTCGCTGTAACTGATTATTCATTGACGTACCTACGCAATGAAATGTAATTTGCAAGTTAACAATTACGAGCATGATGTCTGTGCGCAGCTTTGAGGTTATATTCGACAAATATAACATGTGCAAAATCTGTTCGTTAGTAAGAAGTTCTTACAGTAGTAATAATGCTGTTAGCTGTGTAGGACTACATATCAGTGCAATAGGAAAGTAGCCTGATCTCATATGCTCGGAACTCCTTGTTTAAACAATTTGGCAAACAGTCGCCATGCTTTTGTTGGAGTAGAGTCTGCAGCTCCTTCCTGCGTGTTACGTTCTGCCCACGGCTGCCCGTTACAGTAAACAATGACTACAAATTAAATTTTCTGTTTGGTTGTCCGCTATTCTTTGTCAAATACGAAAGCTTGTTCGGTTATTTATGAAATAAATTGACGGTCCGACGAGTATTTCTTGTGGAATGTACATGTTTTATATTCTTAGTGAATTGCATTCTGTATATGCCTGGCTGATTTGGCTATTTGAATTTTATTTTATCAGCACGGACACATTTGTTATAAAGAACCACTCCTGATAATTTGATTAACTACCATTCAGTGGTCGTTGACTGTAGGCTTCCTTCTCGTAAGTCATAAAGGTTGAAAATTTCTGTTTTACGTAATATAAAGAAGTTTTTTTTTGTAGTAACTAATCTGTTCGTTTTAATTGTCTCACACTTAGACATTGCTGAAATTGCTTGCACTAATCCGGGATTATTTTTATCAGTCAGGCTTGCAGTCGTTGTTGTTACAGTATATGTAAATGTCACTACGCCTTGAATGCGAAGTATCTCTGCACATGGTGGCGCAGAGAAGAGTAGCTAACTGATGGAAAATGTAACCGCTTTCATCAAACCCATAGCTAGTTATAAACTTCATTTTTAGGCTAGCTCCTGATATTGGGAGATGTTCTTATTTGTGTTATCGGACTTTTAATTTTTGCGTTTTGATACTGGTATTTTATTGTCGAAAAATCTATTTATGAGCTGCATAGAAACTGATGATTGTAAGTCGTGGACTGTGCATACATTCAGTATTGTACGCCGGTACGTACTATCCAAGAATTCGAATGTGTACGGATTTTATCAGGAAGTTGGCGTGGAAGGGTGAAGATAATATAAGTCACCGTACTATCAATTTATGATATGATATCGGTAATTACGGAATATAAGGAATCAGCAATTTGTTTAATTCGCATGTGTATTTGTACGGTAAAATAATTTGCAACTCCGCTTGACATTATGACGTGGTAAGGCACTATACGGTTCATGTGTTTCCATGGCGCAGAACAAATTAAACGTGTTTGTGATGATCAGGAGAACGGAACACAATGTACGGTACTGATTAACAGGCAGACGTCTCTCACTTGTGAAGTTACCTACCGTCGCAGGAAATACGGGCTTTTGCAACTTTGTAGTTGCAGATTGAAGACATTAAATTTAGACAGTTTTAATGTAATCTCGCCTCCGTACTGAAACGTACGAGAAGGAAAAGTGAACGTACTTGGGCTGGAAAACAAAAAAAAATGTATTCCAAAAGCGCGCTACTTGAATTTCCAGGTCTTGCCACTATAGGCGCTAACACCACGTTTATGGAGAGTGGAATCTGAATTGTTTGCTGCGGTATCATGAATCGAAATGTGTGGTTACAGTGCAAAGGAGATTTCGTACAGAGTTCCGTTGGTAACCGCCAAGAAAATGCCCATCTGCAGGTTGTGTAAGTTGATAATGAGGCTACTTGCATTTGTGAAGGGCAACGACCAGTCACTGAAGCTAAGGTGAATAAGTTCGAGGCTTTTATTCGCTCGCAGTTCAGGAAGATAAAACAAGCTGTCCGATATTTGAATACACGAAGTCAGTAGGGCACAACATTTTGCGAACTCATTTTGTGATTTCGAAGTTGCAGATACGAAGTGTTGCAACGTGTAACAGTGCAAGACAAAGTTCCCTGCACATTTTTCTGTGACTTCTTTTGAAAAGTTTAAGACGATCTGGACGAACCTTTAAAATCAAAATTGTGTTTAGTGACGAAGCCAATTCCTATTTGTCCGAGCCTGTTAATCGACGTGACTTTAGAATTTTTGGGAGTAACAGTCTTCATGCAGTGATGAATTCGACAAGATATAGTCCCATTTCATTGCCTTTTGTGCTGTATCCACACTAAAATGCTCGTTAGAGATTTTTTTTTATGCCTGGTATAGTGTACCTACGCATGTTGGAGAAATTCCTCATACCGAAAGAAATTTAAAAGTGGAGAGTTCTAATATTTTGCTACTCCAGCAGTATGGAGCGGAGCGCCTCCGCATCTGACTTTGCAGTTCGGGAGGGACTTCTTGGGTAGAGAGTTTCAAGGGAACCGGATTGACAAAGCAGTTCTATCACATGGCCATCTTGATCTTAAAACGAGGTGATGTATTTTACAGGGAATACGTAAAGATGCTGCTCAGTTCCACCATTGCCCACCACTTCCCCTTAAGCTCTTGGGAGGAAATGAGGTGCTGCTGCAGTTACACCCACCATTATTACAAATATCAGACTGAATTAGAATGCAAACACGATATTTGCCGGGCTCTTCATGGTACGCTCGTTGTACTTTTTTAAACAGTTCAATACCCATCCATCCATCCATGTATCGCGCTACAGTCGTTTCTGGGCCCTAGTCTCCCTCAGAAGGTGCATCCATACATCTCTATCCCCAGATGGTTTCCTCCAACCTCGTATTCCTAGGTTATGTAATGTTATCTTCTGTTTGTGAATCCCGTCCTAGACATCTTTGAGATTTTCTCGACGTAAACTATTTGCGGGTTGAAGTCGGTCTCATGCCCAACCCCTAACCTGTAGGACCAGGATGTCCCTTTTATTCTGGGTCATATCCTTTGACCTGTCCAGCACTGTAGACCCTGCCAATATCTACGCCACTGTCGGCATAGCTCTCAGGATGTTTTGACCACGCAAACCCCACCATTATGGCAAAGTAGGGATACTGGGGGGGGGGGAGCTTTTCAGTATAGATGACAAAAACTTGATTATACATCCTACCAAAATACGCTTGGTTTTCATTCCTCTACCCCCTCGCTTCTTCAGCAATATTATTTCAAAATCGTGTACATTTAATGACATCACTCATTATCTTATTGAGCGCTGTCTTGTGTGTAGGTTGAAGTTTTTTGTGGACAGTATTTCCTGTCTGAACATAAGACAGATGAAGTAAAGGGGGACAAAGAATCTTAAAATCAGGAGATTCATTCATATTATTAGTACTTTCTACCTTACATGGTTATCGTAATGATTAATGAGGAATAGAGTGAATTCTTCTGGCTCGGAGCCCACTGACGTGTCTTTGTAATCACAGTGGCATATCTTTGGGTGCCATTTCTATACCTGTTACGAAATTGTCAATTTTTCAAGGAAGATCCTGCAATTATTTCCTGCAGTCATTAAAACATGACCGACGCGTGGACTGGTGACGTCGGAGTAAGTTTTAATTTACGGTCTTTAAATTGTTTACGGCAAATGTGAAAAAAATGCAACTTTTGTAAACGCTTTTATTATGCAGAATGTAAAATAACATGCCGACGGATGGGAGAATGTTTTCTTGACGGTTATTATTAGAGCTAGGCGTGTGACGCGTGGTAGGAAGGTAGATCATAACCATACCAACAGTTTCGTACGAAAGATTTTTGTAGGTCAGAGACTGCAGCTAATGGCGACAGTGTAAAGGGTTGATGTATCCGACCAATTAAACCTTAAATATCCTTACGTAATAAATGTTTTCCAAAAATATGCTGGAATAACAAAAATAATAATGGATTTGTAAGATTTCGACTGTGCAGTAGGAAAGACGATTTATTTAGTAATCCATTCCATTCCAAGACAGTCAAGAGTGTTAAATCTGTATCAATCATTTCGTGGTGGAATAATGAAGGAGGCGATCTTTTCATTTCACAGGACATGTCACGTATAGTGCAGTAGGTAACCCTGTGGAGCCAGTTCATTCTTGAGCAGCTGGTAGTGGTTCATTTTGTAATTTTTCTTCGCCTTGAAAGAAATCTGGAAGTTTATTACTGCGTTCATCACGTCCCTCTGTTGGTCTATGTCCAGAGCCAGATTAATCAAATTTGCAGACTTGAAGACTGAAAACCACCCAGAAAGATAAACTGATTCGTCTAAATTATGCGTAAAAGTTCAGCTCCTACCTTACACAGAACGAAGTCCACGTCCACTACATCGACCAATCAGTTAATGCTGTTTAAAGAATTAAGTGGTACGTATAAACTCCAGATTTCTAAATGTTACAGTATGTGGTGTATGTAGTTACCACTGGGCTTTAAACGGTTGACCTTTCGTGTCTTCGGATTTACACATAGGTCCCTTCATATTTTTATGTTATGCGTAGGTCTATATGTTTGCCATCTCCCTCAAGCGTGCAGTATTATCTACCCCCCTTATCCAGTGTTATTCGATCACTGTAATAATGTTTGGTAAAGAGTAGCTCGTCATTGGGTGCTTTGTCAGATCTCTTCAAGTTTCATTCTGTTGCATAACAGCAAATGAAATCATGAGGTACAGGCTTGCTTTAAGTTTTACAATTACATGGGAACGCAAAAGATTCTGAACTGTATGGCAACAGCAGTTACTCCCTAAATTAATTTACCTGTTGTACTGAACTATTATTGTCGTTTCAATATCTGAAATTTGCCGCTTTTTAAAGCATATGAGCTATGACTTCTGTCTCAGGATTGCTCAGGATTCAGGTCTTCTGGTTTGTGACGCTGTGCCATTGGCTGAGTGGTTTCCGTCAGCACTCACCTAAAGACACGGCGTCACATCCCTGAAAACCTGAAATCTTCTTTGCGTTTATTTTTCACCCAATAGTCTTTTGTTTGCTGTTTTTATGTTCTGACACAATACATTGTCTTCAGCGTGGTGGACAAAAGGCTTGTGTTTTGCATTCAGATCCAGTTTATCCTGATAATTCCTGGAAGTTTGTAGTGGCATGTTCTAAGGCCAAGGCCATAGTAGCGTCTTTTTGCTGTCCGCAAAATAAAAGCCCATTTTCTGTTGGCTTGCAGGAAAGTCCAGTTACGTCTGCAAGAAATTTGCAGAGACCTGCGAGGCATCTTCAGAATGTAAGGTCCTCTAGCCTGTAAATGTAGTGTTCTTCATATATTTTGTTTTCCTGTAGGCGGTAGCAATAATGGAAGGTGTAACATGCAACATATGACGCAAATGTCAGTCAGATGCTATTCATAGGGTAAGTGTAATGTACTGTGGCAGAGACATTGGAAACTTCGTCCCGCACAGAATTTCCTAGTGTGATTCGGTTTCAGTAGAAGGAACATGTTCCCCCTCCCCCACAGGAATTCACCGCTACTTGAGTTAGGTGTGTGGTGACAGTGTAATGAGAGTGTGTGCCAGAAATGGTGCACAGATTTCGAAAATGATCGGACACCCGCGATGGTGATTGCACCGTTCGGCCCAGCACCTCAAGGACGGATGCGAAAGTAGCATGAGTGGATGAAAACCAACTAGCCTCAAACTGAGTTTTGTGCTTTCATTATAGTTGTCCATCGGAACTGTATATGCCTACATAATTGCCCATGAAGAACTGGAATACCGCAAAGTATGTGCACGCTGTGTACCGTGATACCTGACGGAAGAGCGCAAATATAGACGTTTCAGGGCTTCTCTTTCATATCTTTAGTGATATCAAGCAGACAGAGACGAGTTTCTTGATCAGTAATGACAGTGTTGGTACAGGGGTGTACCATTTCATTCCTCAAACACAGCAAGTTGGAGTTCGGTGGAAACACCCAGCTTCCCCGATAGTATTCGTAATCTGGGATGCAGAGCGCGTCATCTACGTTGAATACATGCCTCGGTGCAGATCAGGCAACGTGAACGCCTCTTGGGACACGCTGCTACGACTTAATGAGGCTTGAGTAGGAACAGACTTGGACATCTCTCGTGAGGTTTGATCCTGCAGCGAGGTAATACAACACCACACAACGCACGTAGGACAAAGGAGTTGTTTCAGTCGTTTGACTGGGAACTTCTGGACCATATATTGGTCATGACCATGCCCCGTCGGACTGATGTGTGCGGGTTGCTGAAGCCGAATGCACAGTAAAGGAAGTTGAATGGCTGTTCTTGAAGGGTTACAAATGCAAGATCCGATTTTTGAGGACAGGAAATTTTTAAACTATTGCAAAAATGGGACAGAGCATGAATGTGCTTGGGTGTTGTGTTCAAAAGTGGCGATATTTCTGCGAAATAAACGCGGTACATTGAACTTTACAGTGACTTCTCATTTAATGTTTATAGCCCAGGGAACATTGCTTTTCGAGAGTCCTTAAAGTATAAAACAGTTGCCTTTGGTGGTTTCTATTTTGATCCATTGTATGCCAGGCGTCCATAACTGGTTTTTGTAATGCAAAGAACTGTTTCCACCCCCTTTTATTGTTTTGCAAGCATTAAATCCATAAAGCGATCGCTGGCCTTATGACAGTAAGTAAGATAATAGCCATATTGCGATTTTAACGGTGATGGTTATGTCTTAGTGGATTTCGATCCGTGTAATCCAGCAGGTTCCTTCGCAATGTCGATGATGAAGTGTCAGATTAGACGTCGCCACGACTTACAAGGCAGCGGTTTTGTAGAGAACATTAGACAAAGTGTAGTCCCCAACATGTGTTCAAAATGTTGTGGACCGTTTACGGACACTCTCATTAACTGTCTTCATAAGCGGCGGTTTCAAGGACCTCAGTCCATTCGTAAAACTGTCGTAATGCATAAGCAAGTTAGATATTTCATTAGGTTTACAGCTTACAGGTGGTTCATGTGAGTAAGAATATAGGCTTTGTTGTTCATACGGTTTCAGTATCGGAATTGTTTTGTCGGCGAGGACATACCGCTCAAGAAACAGCAGTTTGTCGTAACCCACACAGTTCTTCAAACTAGATACCAGCATTACTAGACAGCCGTGTTACAAACACAACTTGTGTCAAAATGTCGTGTTTATGAGAAGTTGGTTTCCTTGTATTTTCGTATACACATAAATAATTGTTGTTCTGTTAAGGATCTGTACAATTGTGTGTCGGGGGGTTGTGACATGTTGCTGTTTCATGAGAGATATACGCGTGCGTTCGTAACGTTGTCATAATAAAGACAGTCCTATTATGCAATTACTTTTTTTTTTAAAGGAAATCAAGGACAAATAGAAGCCCTTTGGCTACTGAGTAAAACGGGGAGAGTTTTTGTAAACGCGGAATTGAGTACAGCAGGACGGAGGCCGTTACCTTTCGCCGTGTACGGTTCAAATTCCCGCGTTAACGTGGGATTCGCGGGACTGAGGAGGTCTGTAGAGCGGGCGGTGACATCGTTCGCTGTGCAGCAGTGCAGCTGTGAACGGGTTTGTACGGGTAGATACCATGAGCGGGCTCCACTTTCTGCTGGACATTTGCTGGCTTATTGTCTTTGCAAGTATACTATGGCAATACATAATTGTGTATGACATGGTTGTGTTATGTACTGTACAAGCTAGTTACATAAAATGTTAATCCTTAGCATGTAATTTGAAATAAAGAACAATTTCTTTTGCGTGGCTCGATATCACTAGTTGGTCTACGCCTCCTCCTTGTCGAGGTTTCTAGATCATGCTCAGCTAGGCACTCTGCACTCGGTAGGACGTGTCAGAACGAGTGGAGGGCACGTCGCAGAGACTTCTACACGACAACACGTTGTACTCACAAGAGACGGACATCCATGCCCCCAGCGTGATTCGAACCTGCAGTCCTATCAAGCGAGCGGCCTCAGACCCACACCTTGAACCGCACGGCCATCGAGATCGGCACAGAGCAATATACCTCGTATAAATACACCCAGCTCACTGGCAAATTGTAAGACTCCTTTTCTCTGCGATCTCAAATGTTTACTGTGCAACGAAAACCAAGCGCCCAAAATGTTCTGTATTCCAAACCCCAATTGCTGTAAGCCTACAAATGCCATCATAATTACAGTAATTTATAATATCCATGTATGTCTGTGTTTGACTTTTCTGTGGATATCCTACCAAAGAAGCCAGACCTTGAAAAGAGCCCGTTTAGAGGCTGACATTAATTCGCATTTTGTAAAAGTAACTGATATGCTTCAAGAAACAAAACGTTTTGTATGTTTTGCAAATAAAGTTGTCTACATTCAAATTCCGACATGGGCGCTTCGAACCAGAATATCAGTCAACAACAAATTACGGAAAATAACAGCAGTGTGTCATTCGTCCGATGTACTAGGCTCGCCATTGCACCTTAAATAACGTTGAAACGTACAGTTAAGTAGCACGATTGCGTAGCTGAAATTGGAGTTTATGCATATGCAAAGTGAAACAAAAATTAAAAAAAAAACCGATACTAAGGCTCCAACTAGCATAGTATGGTCCCCGAACCATAGTAGAACTGTGCCTTGTCCGCTCGGCTACGAGTGGTCCGGATGTTGAAGTTTCTATTTACGCTTTGCTGCGGAAAGTTAATGAATATTAATCGATGTTTATCTTCAAATTAGGCGGACATATTGGTGTCTTTGTATAATGTTTAAATGACACAAACATCTATGATGAATGGAAGGCAGAGAAAATCTTCAGCTTGACAAATACAAGGGAATTGTAAATGGCTTGAATTACGACGGTAGACTAACCAAGTTCAGGACTTTGTTGTAGAATGTGCACAAACATACGTTGCTAATCTGTGTGGTATGTACGGAATACGGTTCCTACGTAGTAAAAATAACCTTCGTTGTAAAACTTGCACACATTGAGGAAACCGTTCCAGTCGGCATATTCTATTATTTGACGTGTGTCATGTGCTTTGAATGTCATGTTGCCATGCTTACTCAATTAATTGGTTTGTTACTTACTCTATGGAGCAGAATCCTTAAGAAGCTATCCGGTTTTCAGCTAGTCAAGAAATTCCCCTAATTTTATGGAACCCGAAGGTTCATTACCGCATTCACAAGTGCCCGCCACCTGTCCCTATCCTGAGCCAACTCGATCCAGTCCATGCGCCCACAAATCACTTCCTGAAGATCCATCTTAATAGTATCCTCTCATCTACGCATGGATTTCCAAAGTGGTCTCTTTCCATCAGATTTCCCCACCAAAGCCCAGCATACGCCTCTCCTCTCCCCCCATACGTGCTACATGTCCCGCCCATCTTATTTTTGTCGATTTGATAACCCGACCAATACTGGGTGAGGAGTACAGAATGCAGAATGTATGTTCAGGAGTTGACCTATTGTGTCGAAATCCACATTGATGATCCCCAATAATTTCTTCTGCATGTGGAGTTAACCTTGACAGTAGGGTGTTGGACAATATTTTGTACGTGGTTGACAAAAGTGATACGCCTCTGTAATTACTACAGTCTGTTTTATCGCCCTTCTTATAAATAGGTACAATGATCGACTCCTTCCACTCCTTAGGCAATTCATCCTTATTCCAAATAGAATCAATAAGTTTATGGATCGCAGATCCACTTGTTCTACCCCTACCTTAATCAGTTTGCTGGGATTTGGTCAGTGCCTGCTTTTCAGTAGCCAACTCAAATTCAAAGACACTCGACTCAGGCTCTATTGGTTCTACTGTGTGTATTTCTATCTGCCTAACATCGTTAACCCCATGCACATTCAATAGATAATGTTGCCATAGAGATTAAAAAGTACACTAATTCACGACTTCAAATTTGATTTGACAAATAGTTATCACAAAATGTGTTACGATTATTGATTAAAATTTTAAGTTGTGTGACTTTAATGAATCTAGATGCCGAACTTGATGCCTTTGCGTGTTGTGTGCACGTACATTGAATGCACGTGGGAGGGGTATTCCCCGTTCCTTCCGGCCTCTTGTTCCGTTTATAAAAACTGCTGGTAACTTTGTCTCAGTTACTGGGTGAAGTATGTCAGATTTAATATGTCGCTTCTGAGAAAATAGTGGGACCGATTTCGATCTGAGCTTTGTGTGAAGTGGACTTTATATTTAACCGGTACGACCCGAAATTTACTTCCCGTAGCAGCTGTAATTGGTTTCCGTTTTATAGTCTCAGAAATGTAGCATTATGAAAAAAGTGACATACACGAGTAGCTCAGTGCGCTATTGTTACACACATGTGCAAAAAAAAGGGTAATTATTTGTATATTAAACCAGATTGACCATGTATTGATAGATAGGAGATGGCATTCGAGTGTACTGGATGTGCGAAGTTTTAGGGGAGCTGATTGTGATACGGATCACTATCTGGTGATTGCAAAGGTTAGGCAAAGATTAGCAGTGGGTAAACAGGCCGCACAGAGGGTTGATAGGCAAAGATTTAACTTGAGGAAGCTAAATGAGCCAGAGGTTAGGGAGCAGTATCAGGTTGAGATTACAAAGAGGTTTGCAGCTTTGGAGAACGCGGATGATGACGAGGACGTAAATAGGAATTGGGAAAAACATTGAAGAGAATATCCAAACCTCAGCGAAAGAGAGTCTGGGTTTGGATGAATTTAAGCATAATAAACCCTGGTTTGATGAAGAATGTTTAGGTTTTTTGGATCAAAGGAAGCGGGCTAAAATTCAGTGGATGCAGGATCCAAGCCAAAGCAATGTAGATAATGTGAACAAGGTAAGGCGTGAAGTTAGCAGGCATTTCAGGAACAAAAAGAAGGCATATCTGAGAGCTAAAATTGAGGAACTTGAAACTAACAATAAGATCCAGAAAATTCGGGACTTGTATAGGGGCATCAGTGACTTTAAGAAGGGGTACCAGCCTAGATGTAATATATAGTAAAGGATGAGAAAGGCGACTTGGTTGCAGACTCCCACGGTATTGTGGCTAGGTGGGGGAAATATTTCTCCCAGCTATTCAGCGTGCATTGGGTTAAGGATGTTGGGCAGGCAGAAATACACACAGCAGAACCACTAGTACTGTACCTGAGCCAAGTGCCTCTGAGGTTGAGCTGGCTATCGACAAGCTAAAAAGTCACAAATCTCCAGGTATTGACCAAATATCGGCAGAACTGATTAAAGCAGGAGGTAGAAAAATTTACTTGGAGATTCATAAACTTATTATTTCTATTTGGAAGAAGGAGAAACTGCCTGAAGAGTGGAAAGAGTCGATCATAGTACCTATTCATAAGAAGGGGGATAAAACAGATTGTAATAA